>Ga0206887_10009_pt1 | contig 61333 bp, 47 predicted proteins | sample Alteio_BWOrgHeat_89_FD_153248 | JGI IMG/M metagenome (GOLD analysis project Ga0206887, IMG submission 153248) | Enriched cells from forest soil in Barre Woods Harvard Forest LTER site, Petersham, Massachusetts, United States - Alteio_BWOrgHeat_Nextera3 ...
CGGATGCGGCTGGAAATGAATCATACTGGGTAATTTGTAGAACCCAGAATGGGAATATCTGGACGTACCAACTCTTTGAAGGAAGGGGACAGATATGCCCAAGCTGTAAATCATGGACAGTGCAATTTACGACAACGCCGTCATTCACGATCTCCGATGTTACGTTTCCTAAGCCTGCCTACATGAAGGGAACAGGGACCTTTGATGATTTCAGAACGCAGATATCCGGAGGCTTTACAGCAAGTTATATCTATCCCTTCAGCAAGAAATTTCAGATCAGTGCAGGTATTGGTATCAGTAGTTTTAACGGTGCCGCGGCTGCAACGCATACAACGTTCTCGCAGGATTCGATCTATTATGGTGATACTTCAGGTGCGCGAAAATCAAAAGTTGTTGAAGAGTTTTTAGCAAATGCTTCTTTAACATATCTTTCACTTCATGGTGGAATATATCATTATTTCATTCCTGAAAAGCTTTATCTCTTTGCAGGAATCTCTGCCGATATTTTGCTGAGTGCAACGTTCAGTGAAACCGCTGAAATACTTTACCCGGCAACACTGGATTATAATACAAGTATTGACCCTGCCCGTCAGAGCACTGGTGCGCGGAAAGTAACTCTTGCAACAGGTAAGCTTCCCAATGCAACACCATTTCAGATTGCACTTGAACTTTCACCCGGGTACTTATTCAAACTGAATAAGAACTTCTCCTTGCTTTTAGGAGGTTATATTAATATGCCGCTCTTTGATGCGGTCAAAGACCTAAACTGGCATCTCTCCACCTTTGGTGCCAGGATAGGATTGCAGTATAGAAATTAGAAATATTATTACTATAGTACGGGCATGGCTTTAGCCTAGTACAATAAGGTTTCAATATCCATACAGGGTGAAGCCCTGCAAATACAGGTATTTTCTCCCCCAATTTAATATAATGTTATACCATGGCATCAATTAAAGAAGTTACTAATCTCCGTCTCAAAGAGATTGACAAAGAACTCGCCGAACTCACTGAGGATAGGATGCGTATCCGTTCGCATTGGGAGTTAGAAAAAAAACTCATCAAAGAAATTCGCGCGAAAAAACAGGAGGTCGAACAGGCTCGGCTCGATGCAGAACGTTTTGAACGTGAAGGAGATTTTGCAAAAGTTGCCGAGATTCGTTATGGCACAATTGCCGATATTGAAAAAAGTCTGAAGTCTAAGCAAGAAGAACTTGAAGTTGCACAGAAAGACAAGCAGCTCTTAAAAGAAGAAGTAGGAGCAGAAGATATCGCTGAAGTCGTTGCAAAATGGACGGGTATTCCGGTCTCAAAGATGCTGGAATCTGAACGTTCAAAACTTTTGAAGATGGAAGATAATCTACATGAACGAGTTGTCGGGCAGGACGAAGCTGTCGTTGCAGTCTCGAATGCTATCCGCAGGTCGCGCGCCGGATTGCAGGATAGAAACCGTCCTATTGGAAGCTTTATTTTTCTCGGGAGTACGGGAGTCGGTAAAACCGAACTTGCCCGCGCACTTGCTGAATTCCTCTTCGACGATGAACATGCAATGGTACGTATTGATATGTCTGAGTATATGGAGAAATTCTCCGTCTCAAGACTCATTGGTGCTCCTCCGGGATATGTGGGGTATGAAGAGGGTGGTCAACTTACAGAAGCTGTTCGCCGCAGACCTTATAGTGTTGTGCTTTTAGATGAGATTGAGAAAGCGCATCCTGATGTGTTTAATATTCTATTACAAGCACTTGATGATGGACGCTTAACAGATTCGCAGGGACGAACTGTCGATTTCAAGAATACAATAATCATCATGACCTCGAACATTGGTTCGCAACTCATCACAGAACAAATTCAGCGAATGACTGATGAGAACCGAGAGAATATCATGAATGAATTGAAAACCAAACTCCTCCGCGAACTTCAGAAAACCATGCGCCCGGAATTCTTGAATCGTATAGATGAGATCGTTCTATTCCAACCGTTATTGCAAAGCGACTTGCGGAAGATCGTGGATCTTCAAATTCAGAGCCTGATTAAAATGGTTGAAAGGGAAGGGATGGAAATTACCATCACTGATGATGCCCGCGACTGGCTTGCAAAGACAGGTTACGATCCTATTTATGGCGCAAGACCTTTGAAACGAGTGATCCAAAAGCAATTGGTTGACACTCTTGCCACAAAATTACTTGGAGGCGATTTTGTGCCTGGTGATACGATCACCATCGATCACAATGAAAGAGGACAATATACATTCACTAAAAATTAATGTCACCTATTCGTAATCCTATCATAGGCAGAATTGATACTGAAGGCGCTACAGGACTTCGGGAAGTCCATAGTCCTCATTCGGGTAAGACAGTAGGTGAAGTCGGGTACGCGGATATTGACCAAATGAAATTTGCAATTGAAGATTCGGCAAAGATATTTCACGATTTCCGAAAACTCTCAGCCGAAAACCGCTCGATCATTCTTAAAACAACTTCAGATCTTCTCGCTGAACGAAAAGAAGAGCTTGCTCAGCTAATTACCTGTGAAAGCGGCAAACCAATCACCTATTCCCGCATCGAAGTTGATCGCGCCGTCTTTACTTTCGCAGCCGCCGCTAAAGCAGCACTTCATGCTGATGATGATATTACCCCCGATCTTCTCGGTGCATCAAATGCAGTTGGTAGAACAGTAACTTATCGCTACTTTCCGCTTGGTGTAATAGCAGCTATCACGCCGTTCAATTTTCCGCTTAATCTTGTGGCGCATAAAGTCGCCCCTGCAATTGCAGCCGGGAATGTCGTGATTTTAAAACCTGCACCGCAAACACCGCTTACTGCATTCGCTCTTTATGACATAATGCTTGAAGCAGGGCTGCCGATAGGTGTGCTGAAAGTTATCCCGTGCGACAATGATGTTGCCGAAGGTCTTGTCACCGATGAGCACATAAAGATGCTTTCTTTCACCGGAAGCACGCCAGTCGGTTGGAAGCTGAAATCGCTCGTGCCGAAGAAGAAGGTTGCTCTCGAACTTGGCGGAAATGGCTCCGTCATCGTTGACGAAGTCAAAGATTGGGATTCGCTTATTAAATCCTTGACGGTTGCGGCATATTATTATGCAGGGCAAGTTTGCATCAGTTTGCAGAATCTCTACGTAAAGCGCGAGATTTACGATGCGATGTTAGATAAAATGATTCGTGCATCGAAAGCAATGATGGCAGGTGATCCGTTGAATGAAGACACGATTCTCGGTCCGATGATCTCCGAGTCTGCAGCATTGAAGGTCAAAGGTTGGTTAGATGAAGCTGTTGCCGCAGGAGCAACAATGCACTGTGGTAATTTCATGGCACCGAATTACATGACGCCAACTGTCCTGACCAACGTACCGAATTCTACCACGATTTCCTGTGAAGAAGCTTTCGCTCCCATCGTCATTATTGAACCATACGATGATATTTCTGAAGCAATCAGCAAAATAAATTCCAGTCGCTATGGCTTGCAAGCAGGTCTCTATTCAAGCAACGACGAAGTGATAAATTCTGCCTATAATCAACTTGAAGTGGGCGGGCTTATCATTAATGATACTAATACTTTCCGAATAGACACTATGCCTTATGGAGGTATTAAGGATTCTGGCTTCGGTCGGGAAGGGATTGAGTTCGCGATGAAAGAAATGTCAGAGATAAAAGTCCTGGTAAGTAAGTAGTCAATTTGCTGGTTCTCTCAAATAACACTTAACATTTCATGCCTCTAATCGTGAGGTTTTCGTGTAGTTTCCGTGAGGTGGTTTTGTGAAATAGTCCCGTAGTTTTGAAGCGTCAGGCAAGTCAACCTTATCAGCTTGCCGGAGCACCATGTAACACTGACCATTAGTCTGCAAGAATACGCGTCAGCCGAAAAGCGAACAGAGTAGGCGATACAATCCAAATTAAACACCTATGGGAAAAATCAAACTTCTCCTTATAATTATTTTTATGGCTTTTAGTCAATCTTCCTTTGCAGTTGACCGAATGGAAGGCGGATATGTCGGATCCGGTGGGCAGATCGCACAAGATGCCGTATGGAGTTTTATACATCATTTTAATTACGAGCAGTATTACCTCAGTAAAGATTTTGAGTTTACAAGCTATAATAACCACCGCGTTGATGCAATGGATTTTGCATTTTATTGCGGACATGGAAACCAGTGGTATATCACGATGTCTGATAATGCCGGAGTGAATCTCGGATCGGTCGGAACAACCGCCGATAAAGGATGGGGGGATAACAATTGCGAGTTCATCGGCTTCGAATCATGTGATGTTATTCCAAGTCCGCTTGAAGTAACTGACTGGTGGACAAATTGGGTTGGCTCAGGAGGACCGTTCGATGGTTTACATCAGGCAGTTGGCTATAGAACGGTAGCATATATGGCAACATGCAAGCAAATATGTGATTACTTCGGGGGTTGTGTTCATGGAGGTTATGCTATTTGGCAATCGTGGTTCGATGCCATCAATCATGAAAGTTCACTCGATGAAAGAGGCTGTTGTGTTATGGATCCGAATTGTCAGATGGATACCCATCAAACCTTTGCCCCGGATCCATCTCCAAACAGTCAGAACTTAACTGTTTGGTGGCAATACTAATTCTTTTCTCCCATTTAACAATATACTTTTTATCACCATGACAAAAAAATTACTAAGTTGCCTCATCGCTACCATATTTCTTTCATCATGCAATAAAAAAACTTCTGAGGTAAATCCGCCAACCGATGGAGGACTAATAACTTATGATGCGCAGATTCCTGATTATGAGAAGCTGACTCTTAACACTTATGAAGTTTCCGATAAGGCAAGGATCAATGAAAGTACTGCTTCGGCGAACGTGAAAAAATTGCTTGAAGTCTCAGGTGCCGGAATGGACTTTGTTGCAAATCCCGATGCAAAGACCTCTGATATGATGTGGTTTAAGAATGTGAAGGACCCCTCAGCAATATTGAACATTAATCTGAAAAATGGCGACATTTCCATGAACCGAGGGACGATGCAATATATGGGAAATAAGGCGACTCCAGATCTTCTTAAAGAAGATGAAGCCGTTAAGATGGCAAAGACTTACTTAACAAAAATGGGTGTCGATATGGGCGATGAAAAGTCCATGTATCTTGGCCATGTCGGCGGAGTCAATATGGGCAGTCATGATGAAATGGAAGGGAATAAGATCTACGAAAAATTCACAACTGTAAGGTTCGACCGCAAACTGGATAATATTCCGATCTTAGGTCATTCGAGAATAATCGTACAAATGGCAGAAAAGGGAAAACTGCAGGGATTAATTCAACAGTGGGCGCCGATGAATCCGACTGCAGTAAAACCTGAAGCCGTCTTAGCGAAAGACCAGGTGAAAAAATCGATCGAAGAGCATCTTCTTCGTGAAAATGAAGGGGTGAAAAAGATAACCATCAGGAAAATTAATCTTGTCTATTATGATGATGGAAAAGGTGTGATCGAACCTGCGCTTCACGTCATTTGTGACTTGTTCTATCCGGCAAGCGCAAAAGATTCAACGCTGAAGAGTTTCAAGTACGATACCGTAGAACCGCTTCTGAAAAACCCAAGGATTATCTATACATTTATGGCAGAAAAACATGATGACCATCCGAAACCGCAGGACGGAGTTGATAATAACGAGCCTTTGATCAGAGGCCAGGACGAGAAAAGATAAAAAATAAACAACCCGGAGGTGCCCGAAAATCCGGAAAAGAGTAGGGAGCGTGATAACCAACATCATCATGCTGACAAATACGAGGATAATTAATAGTAAATTATCCGGTAATAATATAATGATCCTCAGCACGTAAGTTTGCCCGCACTACCTCACAAACCGGAAATGCCGATAACCGGATAAACAAGGCGCCCGAAAACCGAAAAGGGAAAATAGAGTAGGTACCATGTAACTCCTAAATACAATGAAAGATAAATCACAAAAAAACACCGTTAATGTGGCGTATGAAAAAGCTCCGCAGAAGGAAAAAGAAATCCCTCTGATGGCTTTTCTCTTTGATAAGAACGGGACTTTGGTGGATAGATCTTCTGTCAGCGGAAATGCCGTTTCGTTAAATTTCACAACAGAAGATTCTCAAGCCGTCAGAGTATTTATTGTTCCGGCAGCAGATAAAAAAGTAGAGAGCATCGATCAGGTTTCTGATCTTGCCCGTTATAAACCATATGAGACATCATTACGACAGGATGCAGAAGGAAAATATTCCATTCTGCCGATACCCGGTATTTATCATCCGATATGGTTCGGATACTGGTGCAGAGTTCGCGGAAGTGTAGTGAAAAATTTTACCATCGGTACGACACAAGGTATTAAGGGATTGTGCCGGGCACGAGTACATATTTGTGAGATCGATAGGATTTGGTGGTGGATCGACAGAATTCCCGATCACATAATTCTGAAAATTCCGGATCTTATACTGCAGCCGATCCCCAAACCAATTAATCCAGATGATCCTGCTCCCTTCGAACGTGCAGCACAATTCAAAAATCCGGAGGTATTTCAGGCTCTGAGTCTTCAGGCTAAAGCTCCTGCCACGGAAGCAATATCAGCTTTGCATTTTACAGAAAATGTAAAAGCAAAGTTATTTTCCGGAAATGCCGCTTCGATCAGAAATGCGATCAAGGATAACTTTCAGATCTTTCATCCTTACTTCTGCTATTGGCGCTGGCTCTGGCCGTATTTTTATTTCTGCGAGGAAGTAGCTATCGTCTATACCGATGACTTCGGTAATTTCGACACGAATGTGTTCTTCCACTGGGGAGATCAACCCGATCTTTATTTCTGGGTGGAATACCTGATAGGCGGTATCTGGACAACTGTCTATAAACCAGGAATTCCGTGTAATACCTATTGGGATTATACCTGCGGCACACAAATTACTATCACTGTTACTGACCCCAGAGTACAATGGGCATGTCAGAATACTATACCCGGCGAAGTGATCTGGGTGAAGACCGTCGGAAGCGGAGTCAGCGTATCGCATATCAAACAGGTTGATGAAGCAGGACCGACTATTCAGGGTGTGGAATTCAACCGCATCGGACTTACCGATACGAACATGCTTTATAGTATGGCTAATAACCAAGGCTATATCCGTCCGTTCGGAACGAGCCTTTACTTTGTGGCGCAGTTCGGAAGCGGGTTGCCGAATGCAAATGTAAACTACTATCGGTGGTCATGTCGTAAGATCCGCAACAGTGATATGTCTCCGGCTATTGGTGCATCGGTGAAAGTATTGAACGACGGAATTTCCAAAAGCTATACGTATGAGTATGTTGATATTTGGGGAGTCACGCATTTTAATGCGAAGAGCTATCCACTGGGACCTCATACAATAAATGGTGTGGAAAATCTTTTCCAGATACCGCCTGTAAATCCGTGGATGGCACCTGTCAATGCTGCCGAGACTAATCCGCAATGGGATCAGAATACTGTAACCGTCGAGTTCGATTCAAAGAAACTCGATGGCGATGGACTCTATGAATTCTGGATGGAATTGTTCGATGAGAACGGCAGCTTTGTCGTTGTTCCGAAAACAGTTTTCCAGGTTCCGGATCCGAACTCATTCTATCCCTCGATCAATGCGCCCGATATTAATCTTGATATCGATATTTTCGATACGACAAAAGCATTTGATTACAAAATGCTGCTGCGCATTGATAACTCCGTTGCAACGGCGGCGATCTACAAGGTCGGAATTCTCTCCGGCGGAGGATATATGGATTCATCACCGAATTGCTGCGGATTTGTCAGCTATCCGGCTGCAGAACATGCTGATGCCGATTACTTGCAGCTCGCATTCCGTGCATTCCATCCGCAGAACTTTGCATGGCTTTCGTTTGATGTGCAGAAGGGAACATGCGGTTCGGCAACAAGTGCATGGGGATTAGTCGAAGATAACGTAGATGGCTACATCCGCGATACACTCGGCATTTACCGCGATCAATTCTCGCCGGATGCATTGCTTGGTTCATGCGCAGGAGAAGGCAAAGCAGCTTTTGCCGAAACATTAGTTGTCGAAACTCTGACTACGGACGGCAACTATCTGGCATTCGGAGATCAAAGCAGCGTTGCTGCCTTCGCTCTGGAACCGGTATAAATTCGGAAAAGAAAAAAACAAAACATGAAAAGAGGTACTGAATGAAAACATTCAGTACCTCTTTTATCTTAAGAAAATCCCACCTTGATCATGCTACAATAGCATTAGGTAATTTAATTCAAAACAAAATTCACGAACGGAAATGTCTTGAAGAATGCATTATCGGCATGATTAATAATGCCGAACTGAATGCCGTGAAGTTCTTTGGTTTTATTGATGATGCCGATCTGAAGGCCAGTCATTTTTTGGAGGATGTTTGCGAACCCTACCGCAAATCCGGAAACTCCCCTGCATCAATGAATCTTTCTGAATATTCAGGACACCCGTAACAAAACCATGCATATTTGAGGATTGAGTCACTGCAGCGATTTCGATGCCATTCATTTGTGCTACCTGACTTGAAAATAAACTCAAACTCATTCCGTTTACTTTTTCAATATCAACCGTGACAAAACCGATCGCCAGTCCGTTTGCAAGGTGAGCAATTCTTTTACCTGTTGAGCCTATACCCATTGCGCATTGAATTCCGTTTGCCGTATCACAAAGTGTTTGTACTAATCCTACTGCAATGCCATTCATTCTGTTAGTAAGTACGTATCCGCCTCCTGCCGTTATTCCATTGCGTACTTTTCCTGCTAAAGCATACAGTCCAATAGAGAGTCCGTTTGTTATTTCGCTAAAATCACCGCCGATAAGACCCAGTGCAATCCCATTGACTTCACGAAAGCGGGTAAAGAGTATATTCGTTGCCATCCCGTTCATTATTCCTTTCGGCGATCTTTCAAAGTCTGCAGTATTCAATACGCTGAAACTCAGTCCATTGATATGCTCATCCCATTTATCATTCAAATTAAACCGGATACCACTATAATTAATCAAGGGACCGAAACCGATTCCCGCATGAGCAGTGCCAAGCGAAAAATGAGTAAGGCTGTCTGAAGTTTGCGCAAAAAACTTCGGTATGATTCCGAAGAAGATGATCGCAATGATAAGAGGGGATTTCATGATAAATAGATAACGCAAGGAGGATCGGAAAGTTACGGGAAGGGAATTGAAATCACTTCTGAAATTCTGATGTAAGAATGCTCTGCAAAAAAGCCGAAGGAAACAATGAGATGTATTCCTTCGGTTTTCTATAACTTGGGATTACAGAAGAACTTTCTTAATCATTATGCTTGCTTATTTTTGCAAAGTTCGAGATCGTCCCGCTCAGATTGGCACGTCGGGATGTTTCCAGGGCAGAATATAGTACGACAGAATACTTATTCATACCCTCGGCTTCTTTATTATAATACGGACTCGAAAGCATATCGGAAGTTACCGTGAAAGTTGGAATAATGACATTCGATGTCGGCGCTCCGTCTCCGGTAGCAAGCCATTGCAAATTTTGCACCGTGAGTCCGGGCGTTGGCTCACTTGCTTTAGCGCTGAAATACTGTTTCGGTCCGACGATAGAAAGCGTATAAGTGCCCGGAGCAACTTTATAGAAAGTGAATGATCCGTCAGCATTTACCGTCGTCGTATAACTTTTTTCAGAAGTCGTGCTCTTCAGTACAAGCGAACCATGGCCGAATGCTGCAAACGGTGCGAATAATGCAAATGCCAGTAACAGAATAGAAAATGCGCGTGATTTATGATTCATATAATTACCTTTCAAAATAAGTTGAATTGATTAGGAAGTGAGGTTTTTGGAGAGTTCATAGACCATACGCAGAAAATCACCAGACGGTTTTCCGGAAATATAGCGTTTCCTTTTACTAACAACTACCTAAGAACTTCGGAACGCCATATGAATATATGGTGCTCCATATATAGAACAAGTTTTTAAAGTAAATCTCTGCTGATTTTTTTTAAACAAAACCGCACGTTTCCGCGCGTTTTTTTATTTTTCTCATCAGCCTTTCTCCGAACCTTTTTTAATACTATTATGTCCCTTTGAAGTGAGATCACAGATAATAAAATTAATATGAAAAATTCACAACGCATCTTTATCCTTGCATTTTCATTTGCCGCATTGTTCTTTCTTTCCACCGGAGCTTTTGCTGCCGATCCAATTCCCGGAGTTGATGTACACTTAGGAAAGAATCCCGGAGGCAGCCAGCTTACAACTCAAACAGATAATAACGGAAAATTTGAATTTGCAAATGCTGAAGCAGGCTCTTATACAATTACCTTTTCGGAGAAACAAATGCCATTTCAACTACAGCTCAATGTCAAGAGCCAGGGCAGCGATAAACCCTCGGTAACTGTTGACGGTAGGGAATGGGATTCAAGCAAGCCTATCGAGGTGAACGCTCAGAGAAAGATCATGGTGATCTCTGTCAGTCATGGTATAACCATTACCGGCAAGGTATCGAAATTTGCCATTAAAGAAAATGGAGTGAAGTAAAATCGGGCAGAATGTAAAATTAAAAATGTAAAATGTAAAATTGGGGGATAAAACAAAACTGCACGTCGCCGTGCGTTCTGCTTCTACAGTTTTTTATATAGTCCCTGTAACATTCCAAAAATTAATACGTACTATGCATATATCTTTTGGCATATATGCCATAATTTTTACTCCAAACCTCTACAATTTTAATTTATAAAATTACTAAGAATATAAAAAAATCATTTATTTATATTATTCCACTTTTTCCCATTGAAAAAATATTTGATGAATACGCGTCATTTTGGGCAATTTCAAAAATAAAATGAATTAGGGTACTTGACAAAATGGGTTTTCATTCGTATTTTTGTATTGCGATGTTCATCGCAGGTTGAAGGGGGAAGGTTGAAGGTGGTAGAGAGGAATTCAAGGGTTCAGGGTTCAGGGTTTAGGGTTCAGGGTTCAGGGTTTAGGGTTCAGGGTTCAAGGGTTCAAGGGTTCAAGGGTTCAGGGTTCAGCGTTCATAGAGAAAAGAATAAGGATTTTATCTTTATTTTAGATTTCTCACTACCTACCCGCTGTCGCGTGTAGTCCATTCGAAATGACAGTCCTTGTTATTTCTACCAAACTACAAAACTACCAACTACCAAACTGGTTCAGGGTTCAATTCTTAGTTCTTAGTTCTTAGTTCTTAGTTCTTAGTTCTTAGTTCTTAGTTCTTAGTTCTTAGTTAAGGGTCTTAAAGCTATTTCAATAAATATTTTTGTGACGAGGTTAGTATTCTAGATTGCTATGTACGTCGCAATGACATTCTTTTGCATTCGCTACAAAACTGGAGAAGGGTATAGGGTTTAGGGTGTAGGGTATAGAAAATCAAATCTTCTTAATCCTTACCTGTAAATCCTGGTTCAGACATTCTCCCAAACTTCCCCTCTGCTAACAACTAACAACCAAAAACTAACAACTACCCATCGTTCATTGACAATTTAATAAAATTCAATGCTTAACTCAAAGCATTGGCTGCGCATACCTATCGGTAAAGCAGGGTTTTATTCCGTGGGCGGACGCGCTCGCAGCCTAAAGCCCTGCGGGTACCGGTGTCGCGGAAAAGTCCCATGTCCTAGGTCATGGTGATTGGAATTATTGCCTTATGAACCTCGTTTTACCGCCCGAGAATTTCGGGGCTTTTATAGCGGTAGGTTCCGAAGTCATTAATTCACTGTTATAGCGCTATTAATTGCAATATTATGCCAATTACAAAAGAAAAGACGCAGAGTTTCGTCTCTAAATTCGGCTCAAACCCAAAAGATAGCGGAAAAACTGAAGTTCAGATCGCTATCCTCACAGAGAAGATCAATTCACTTACCCCCCATTTTAAGGCAAACCCGAAGGATCATCACGGCAAGCGCGGCTTGATCAAGATGGTCGGCAAGCGCCGGAGCCTTTTGGATTACCTTGCAAAGAAAGATATTGCAAAGTATCGCACGCTGATCCAGCAGTTGGAGATCAGAAAGTAAGTTTAGTATTCAAAAGTAAGGACGGACTTTAGTCCGTCCTTCTTGTTTATAAGTTTCATTTACAACAGAACACCTACGGCAGAAGCGTCTTTTGGAGCTCATCTCACATATAATGCGATGAACCGTTCAACAACTCCGAACGCAATTCTATCATACAAGCTTCGACGCGCAGCTTCCGATTGGTGATTACGAACATCGCAACGACAACACATTTTCCAATAACGAAAACACGAACCCCTATGAGAGGGGCTTTTACTATTACATTAAACAAACAATGATATACGATATCGAAATCGGCGGAGGCAAGAAGCTTTCGTTCGAACTTGGCAGATTTGCCAAACAAGCCAGCGGATCGGCAATGGTACGCCTCGGTGACACCATGGTACTGACCACAGCAGTAGCATCGCCCGAAGTAAAGGATGTAGATTTCCTTCCGCTTCAGGTTGAATACCGCGAACGTGCAGCGGCAGCGGGCAAAATTCCCGGGGGATATTTCAAACGCGAAGGACGCCCGACTGAGAAGGAAATTCTCTCGGCTCGTCTTATCGACCGTCCTATCCGTCCGATGTTCCCAAAGACCTGGAGATCAGAGACACAGCTTGTAGCTTTCGTCATGTGCTCCGATCAGCAGAATGATGCTGACGTCTTAGGAGTCTGCGGCGCATCACTTTCACTTCTTATCTCTGATGTACCGTTCAGCGAGCCAATCGCTGCAGTCCGCGTTGCAAGAGTTGATGGTAAGATCATCGTCAATCCAACTTTCGAAGAATTAGAAAAATCGGACTACGAATTCGTTGTAGCAGGTACAAAAGATTCTATCACGATGGTCGAAGGCGAAGGCCATGAGATCAGTGAAAAGGAATATCTTGAAGCATTGAAAGTCGGCGCCGAAGCAAATCGTTTGATCTGCGAAGGTATGGCAAAGATCGTTGCCGAATACGGAACGAAGACCAAGCGCTTTGTCGAAGCACCGGTCGAGCATCCTGAATTAAAAGCAAGGATTGAAACCTTGGCTTCAGCAGATCTGAAAACTCTTGCACGAACAGTTCTTCCGAAAGAAGAACGTGCTGAAAAGACGAAAGCCGCAAAAGAAGCAGTGAAGACTCTTCTGAAGGCTGAACTCGGTGAAGAGAAGTTTACCGAAGATACAGTATTTATTTCCGCAGTATTGAAAGAGATTGAAAAGCGCGAAATGCGTGAGATGATCCTTTCAGATAATATCCGTTTGGATGGTCGTAACACGACAACGATCCGCCCTATCACCTGCGAGATTGGTGTATTACCACGAGCTCACGGCTCAAGCCTTTTCACCAGAGGCGAGACGCAGTCTTTAACGACAGCAACACTCGGCACCAAGCGTGATGAGCAGAGCATCGAAGGTTTGCAGCCTGAGACAACAAAGCGTTTTATGCTTCACTACAATTTCCCACCGTTTTCGGTTGGTGAAGTTGGCAGAATGACAGGTACCGGACGCCGCGAGATCGGTCATGGTAACCTAGCAGAAAGAGCATTGAAGCTTATGCTCCCTGCTCCGGAAGATTTCCCGTACGCCATCCGTATAGTCAGCGATATTTTGGAATCGAACGGATCATCATCCATGGCAACAGTATGTGCAGGATCATTAGCATTATTTGATGCCGGAGTACCTTTGAAGAAGCCGGTTGCAGGTATTGCAATGGGACTTATTAAAGAAGGTGACCGCGCTGCAGTTCTTTCCGATATTTTGGGTAACGAAGATTTCCTTGGCGACATGGATTTCAAAGTGACCGGTACACGTGAGGGAATCACTGCCTGCCAGATGGATATGAAGATCAAGGGAATTGACTTCGCACTGTTGGAAAAGGCTTTGATGCAGGCACGTGAGGGAAGAATTTTCATTTTGGATAAAATGGATGCTTCTATCAATGCTCCGAAACCTGAGCTTTCTGATTTTGCTCCGAGACTTACGACCATCATGGTTCCTGTTGATTGCATCGGACTTATCATCGGACCTGGCGGTAAGATGATCCGCTCGATCCAGGCTGATTCAGGTGTTGATGATATCAGCATCGAGGACGATGGAAGACTGACGATCGCTGCTACCAATGGCGTTGCTGCTGCAAAAGCTACTGCAATGATCAACGGACTTCTTGCTTCACCCGAAGAAGGTGCAACATATCGCGGAAAAGTAACTCAGGTTCGTGAAGGACTTGGAGCGATCATGGAGTTCATGCCGAAGAAAGAAGGCTTGCTCCATATTTCCGAGATCGATTATAACCGCGTCGAGAATGTCAGCGATCTTATCCAGCTCGGTGATGAATTCGATGTGAAGCTTATTGCTGTCAAGCCTGATGGCAAATTCTCATTAAGCCGTAAAGCTCTTCTTGAAAAACCTGAAGGATATGTTGAGCGCGAAAGACGTCCACGCCCCGAAGGTGATCGCCGGGATGATAGACGCGGCGGCGGAGATCGCGACCGCAGAGGCGGCGGTGGCGGCGGAAGAGGAAGATACTAAAATAAAAAAGAGGCGATTCAATTTGAATCGCCTCTTTAATTTTATTACAATTTATGGATTAGAAACCTTTTACTTTTCCGGCTCTCTTATACATTTGCATTGTTACGAACCATGCAAAAAGAATTACTCCGAAAAGGATGAACGGAGCGCAAGGTCCCGAAAGAATGACTGTATGCATATTGATCATCGTCCAGACAAGCGGTACTGAAAGATACGTATTATGCTTGGAGCGGGTTCCGGCAGTAGCAACGATCGAAGGATCCGCAGGAGAGCCGTTCTTTATTCCATTAATAATGATCTGCTGATTTGGCCAGATCCTGAACCAAACGTTATATGCCATGATCGAACCGAACATAGCTCCGGTGTACATGACGTATCCACGGTACCCAAATCCGCCACAACAATACATAAGGTACGTTACTCCGCAGATCAACACAAATCCGATCGCAGTAAAGACTTTCGGATTTTTTGCAAGGGCACTTTTTGCAAGAGCATCATAGATGAACGGTGCAAGCAGGAATGAGAAGAAAAGGATGTGGCTTATACCTGATGCTGATGCAGGGTTTTCAAGAAATATTGCCCCATTCTCATAAATTAATCCGAGAAGCAAGATTCCGAGTATCCATGTATATGCTGCACCCCAGCGAAACCAGAACAATGCACGAGGCATGAGTTCAGGGACAACTTTTTTCTTGGTATCGCCATCCATTGTAGCAGCGAAAGGTCCGTTGACCCAGTTAAAAAAGTAAAGTAAGCCGATCCACAAAATTCCGAAGAAGATGTGAAACCAGCGAAAAAACATTGATAAATAATCCATAGCCTGCATAATATTCCCTCCAAAAGTGGTGAAAGTGAAAAAGTGATGCGTTATTACTGATGCAAATATACGATGAAGTTTGTGATCATGGTTTCTATTGAGGCACTCAGTAAATAACCCTTGCGTTTATTATTCAAAAATACTTAAGCAAATACTAACGAACATGGCAACCAATAGCACGGAATTTCTAAAAAATATTTTAATCGGTCAGTACGAGGCATCCCTTTCCATGCTGAAACAGCGTGTTGAAGTATGTCCTGTAGAATATTGGGAAGGCAAAGTTGGCAGGGATACTTTGCGCCAGTCTGTTTATCATGCTCTTTTCTTTCTCGATCTTTATCTTGCCCAAACCGAACATACTTTTGCAATGAATGAACTTCATCAAAAAGGTGGGGATGACAGCAAAGAGGGAATCAGTCCCGGTTTGGATAAAGCTGATACATTACTGCTTATCGAACATTGTAGAAAGAGTATTCACCTGTCAGTAGGAAAAGAAACGGAAGAATCTTTTCAAGGCGAATCCGGATTCTCATGGAGAAAACATACTCGAGGTGAATTACATATCTATAATATTCGTCACTTCCAACATCATATCGGACAAGTGAGCATCTATTTGCGGAGAATTTCCGACGAAAATAATCTCTCGCTAAAAATAGAATGGGTGGGTTCAGGATGGAAGTAAAAAATTATTAATCGTTCTTCCGTACGATCTGAATAATATTTCCGCACGTATCATCAAACATCGCAAACTTTACCGGCCCCATAATAGTAGGCGGTACAACGAAAGTGACTCCAAGATTTTTTAGCTTTTCATATTCAGCATCTACATCATCTGAATCAAATATCATTGCCGGAGTTTTTTGCTTATACAGAGCTTCATAGAATGCTCTTCCTTCAGGATGAAGATTTGGTTCAAGAAGTAATGAGATACCATCACCAACTTCTGAGCCAACGGTCAGCCACCGCATCTTTCCTGCCGGCATATCAACTTTCTTGACAAATCCTAACTTTTCAGTATAGAATTTCAGTGCTTTTTCCTGATCGTCAACGATGACACTTGCCAGTTTAATCTTCATAATATTTGTAGATATTTAGGATGCAAATATACAAGAAAAATTTTATCTCTTCAGTATGAAAACAAAAAATTGATCACCGACTCCAATACCGGGACTACCCGGCTCATATATTTGCCATTTTTGTCTTGAAGTATCATAATAAACAATGTGCCACCACGAAGTATATGACGGTAGAGATGCTGAGGCAGGTGCTGTATGTGTTATAAAAACCATTGCTGTTGAATCACCATTGCATAACGGATTATTGATCTCTGTACAGCTATTACCGCTAAAACCGCCCCATATATTAGCCACCGTTGCTGTTTGAACAAATGCTGCTCTCGTTGTGCCGCTGAGTTTTATTGCCCCGTTATCGATTTGAAGAGCAGTCCCAAGAGCAGCAGTTCCGGCGCATCGAGCTACGACGCCAACCCCTAATGCAGATTGCGTTTCGCCTGTTACACCGATCCCGGTTGGAGAAATCCCATATACTCCGACCGACCCAGAAACCCCTCTGATCGCTTCACCCGCACCTGAGTTAAGGACTTCCAATGTCCGCGTTGCATTCGATGTCTGAAAGAATCCGGCGCGGCCTGAAGTGCTTGTTGCATAGATTCCGTCGCCGCTTGCCGAGACCCCCATGACACCGACAGCAATTCCTGACCCTTTGCCGAGGACTCCAGCAAAATTATTTGATCCTCCGTTACTAAAACCCGCAACGCCATTATAACTTACACCGCCGTCGCCGAAGATAGCGGAACTCGTCATACCGCTAATCCCAGATCCGTTAGCTGCAATTCCGGAAATTGCATTCCCGCTTGATCCGGTATTTCCGATATTAAAAATTGATTTATTCCCGTTAGCAGCGCTGTCAGAATAGGGAAGTTTAAATCCTGTTCCGCTTCCTGATGGGGGCGAAGAGATCGTAAGCGTGCTTCCTGCGATTGATACTGTCGTTGCACCTGCGCCAACAACACGTATTGAACCGTCTAATTCATTGATGCTCGTAACAACTCCCTTCGCATCTTTTGCAACAGCGTCAGCAGTACCCGCATGAGCAGCATAAAGTGCATAGGGAACAGCAGAAAGTGCTGTTCTCGGAAAAAGCTCCGCGCCGCCATCAACTGCTACTCCGAGAAAATACGCCTGATCAAATGTCAGTGATGAGGGAATTTCTGTAGCAGAGCCAATGATAACATTGAAGATTCCGCGCACTACCGTTACATTATCTGATTCTGTGTAGAGTACTGAGCCTCCCGTGGCAGTCGGATATAATTTAAGAGTAAGGATGTGATTTCCATCTTTGATCAGAGTGCCATCCGGGTTGGTAAGCACGCCTTGATAACTTATTGCTCTGGGAATTTGTGCGTAGATCGAAGTAACTTGAAAAAAAAGCAGGGCAGTGCCGAGTAGAAAAAAACCGAAAAAGAATCTCATGGTATTCTCCTTATATAAAGTATGATGACAGAACGGACTACAAAGATATGGAAAAACCGGAGGATAACCGGGATTTTTTACTTCGCTTCGTTTACTATATCTTTGACTTCTAAAATATTCTTATTGAATCCACGAATTGAAACATTGATCATTGCCAAACCCAATTCTTTAAGAGTAGAGACTGAAGAAGGAAAAACGGATCGCAGTACGGGATAAAGCCATGCAATATACTTATAGGATTTCAAAGTATTCTTTAATCCTTTTGTCGGATGCATATAACCCGGACGGAAAACAAAGACTCTTTTGAAAGGCAGTTTCATCAGATCATTCTCTGTCTTGCCCTTCACTCTTGCCCACATCAATCTTCCTTTTTCCGAACTGTCAGTGCTTTTACCTGATATGTAACAAAATGTCATATCAGGATTTAAACTTGAAACAGCCTTGGCGAAATTCAGTGTGAGATCGTAGGTCAGCTGGCGGTACTCATTTTCCTTCATACCTACAGAAGAAACTCCAAGGCAGAAAAAGCAGGCATTGTAACCGATAAGTTCAGATTCGATTGAAGAGAGATCAAAGAAATCGGGGATGATGATCTCCGTAAGCTTGGGATGGCTTACTCCGGTTGGTTTTCTTGAAACACTGAGGACTTTTTTTACATGAGGATGTAAAAGAGCTTCGTGCATGACACCTTCACCAACCATTCCGGTTACTCCGGTTACAATAACATTAAGGTCCATAGAAAATCAGAAAGCGAAATTATCTCGAATGTCTGCTGGCGTGATGCTTGTTCGCAGTTTGAGAATGATATTCAGCCTGATAGTGATGACCTTGCGCTGTATACGCATGATATGCTGCCATCTCTGCATTACCTTCAAGATGATGCTTATGTGCTAAGCGCTGATGCTTTGCAGCTTCTTCATAATGATGAGCAGCCTTCTCGTGTTCGTCGTGATGTTGGTCTTGTGACATAATAATTGTATGTAGAAGTGAATTCATCAGATGCTGGGGAGTAAAGCACCTGACATGAAATGTAACAATACTCGGAGTTGATTAATGCAGCGAATATAAAAAAAGACCTCACCGGAAGATGAGGTCTTTTTGATCATTCGAAATTTCTAATTCGAAATTGAATTAGGTGCCTGCTGCGTAATCCAATGAATAGGCAAGCTGTTCTTCAGTGAGCTTGTCGATCTTGAAGCCTTGTGTTGAAAGTTTCACACCGGCAATTTCCTGATCCTGTTCGACAGGGATGTCATAGACTTTTCCGCGTTCCATGATCTCTTCGCCTTTGTGGACACCGACGAGTCTTAACTGAGACATGAACTGGTTTGCAAAGCTCATATCCATAACTTCTGAAGGATGTCCTTCAGCAGCAGCAAGATTGACTAAGCGTCCCTGTGCCAGGAGATAAACTCTGCGATTTCCCGAGAGCAAATACTCTTCGCAATTTGCACGGATCGTGCGATGATTTGCTGAGCGTGCTTCGAGATCAGGAATATTGATCTCGCAATCATAATGTCCTGTGTTACAGAATATCGCTCCGTCTTTCATTGAATCGTAATGACGTCCGACGAGAATATCTTTTACACCGGTTGCAGTGATAAAGATATCTCCGACTTTTGCCGCTTCATCCATCGGCATAACCTGCATACCTTCAAGTGTTGCCTTGAGAGCTGCAGTTGCTTTGACCTCAGTGACGATTACGTTAGCGCCCATGCCTTTGGCACGAGTTGCAACGCCTTTTCCGCAATGTCCGTAACCTGCTACAACAACATTCTTACCAGCAAGCAATACCGAAGTTGCACGGATAACACCGTCAAGTGTTGATTGGCCGGTGCCATAGACGTTATCAAAATCCCACTTCGTCTCGGCATCATTAACAGCGATAACAGGATACATCATCTTGCCGTCATCAGCCATTGCACGGAGGCGGTGAACGCCTGTCGTGGTTTCTTCCGTACCGCCGATGATATCAGCAGCGAGTTCAGGATATTTATTGTGGACCGTGAAAATAAGATCAGCACCGTCATCAAGTGTGAGGTTCGGCTTGAAATCAAGAGTGCGGTCGATACACCAGTAAAATTCTTCGACGTTCATTCCGTACCATGCGAAGATCTGCGTTGCTCCGCCGACAGCGAGAGCTGCAGCGACTTCATCATTGGTCGAGAGGGGATTACAACCGCTCCATGAAACTTCAGCTCCTGCTGCTGCGAGAGTTTCGATAAGCACGGCAGTCTCTTTGGTAACGTGCAAACATCCTGCTATCTTGTAGCCTGATAATGGCTTAGACTTTGAATACTTTTCACGTAATGCCATGAGCACAGGCATACGGCTTTCAGCCCATTCGATCTGCCTTCTTCCGGCATCAGCTAATTTAATATCACGAACTTTATATATCCCTTTTTTCTCGTCCATTTTAGTACTGGTATTGTTAGGTAAATAGTGAATTTTTTGTGCGGGCGTATAACAGAAACAGAGCGAGGTTCGTTCGAAAAAGCTAAAGCTGCAGCCTATCTAATTGTGTCATTGCGAGGAGTGGCTTTAGCCCGACGAATCAATCTCAAAATTTTGAAATGGCAGTCTATATCAAGATCTTTAGATTGCTTCGTCAGTCGCTACCGCTCCTTCCTCGCAATGACATCCCCATTTTCCATTCCTAATTTTACATTTTACATTTTTAATTTCACATTACCGCGTACCTTTTCATCCTTCATCCTTGCCCCTTAGGTGTCCACATAAAATTTCAGCATTTTGGAAAGATTTTTTGAGATTTTTTTAGTAGTCCTCTGGGGAGGGCATTATTCCGTATTTTTGTAACGATGAATAGCTGCCTGAACCGTGATTAATGAGATTAAGGGATTTTCCAGGATTATGAATAAGAAATCCATGATAATTGTGTAATTATGTTAATCACGGGCCAGACAAATTCGCTTACTAAATGAAGGATAATCCTATAATCCCATTAATCACGGTTCAGAATTGAATGGACGAAAAAGAATTACCGGATCACGAAATCACTCGAAAGATAATTGGATGTGCAATGGCGATCCATTCAGAATTACGTTCGGGCTTTCAAGAAGTAATTTACCAGAGGGCAATGGAAATAGAAATGAATAATTTGGGTTTGGAATTTCACAGAGAATTTGAAATGCCGATCTATTATAAAAAAAATCCTATCGGAACCCGAAGAGTCGATTTCTTTGTCGGCGGAAGAATTTCTGTTGAATTAAAAGCTATTGCCGAACTTGAAGATATTCATTTAGCGCAAGCGTTAAATTACCTCGAAGCTTACAATGTTCCCACAGGTCTGCTGATTAATTTCGGCGCAAAAAGTTTACAATTTCACCGGCTGTTCAATAAGAAATATCTTCAGAATCGTGATTGATTTGATAGAAAGATTACCGTGGATTTCTAAATCCGGCAATCATAATCCTAGAAAATCCTTTAATCAAGTTAATCACGGTTCAGACAAATTTACTAACATTCAAGAAAGAACAAAGAGAAAAAAAAGATTATATAGGTAAAATTATTACAGTTTATGAACAAGCAAACAAGACTGATATTTCTCCCACTTCTCGCTATTATCGCTGCTTGTGCAAACACACCTCAAAAGCGAAATACCTTCACCGTTAGCCCAGTTCAGTGCAAATCAGGGTTTTCGTTTGGCACGGGCGAACCTGAAGCAGAAGGAATCAACGTCGAGCAGTTAGTGAATTTAACCGAGTGGGTGCAGAACAATCCTCAAATTCCAATTCTCTCTATTCTAATATCGAGAAATGGGAAAGTCATCTATCAGATGTTTACTTCCTCGCTCACCGGCGAGGAATCCCATTATTTAATGTCCGTTACGAAATCGGTCACTTCATCTCTTGTGGGAGTTGCAATAGACCGGGCGCTTATAACAAATACCGATCAAACTGTTGCCGAGCTTCTTCCTCCTGATCTTTTTGCGAGTCCTGCCGAGCGAAGTAGGTTTTCTTCGCTGACTCTCAAAAATGTTTTAGGTATGTCGGCTCTCGATGCATCGGTCCCGCCCCACGATCCATCAAAGGAAGCAGAACTTCGGCAACGGATGTGGTGGAGAAGTAAGAACCGGGTACGATACACTCTCACTCTGCCCTTACTTGCACATCCCGGAACTGATTTTCTCTATACCGATATCACTTCGACGCTTGCTGCGTCAGTCGTCGAGTATTCTACCGGCGAATCACTTTTTGATTTTGCAAACGAAAATCTTTTTGGACCGATGGAATTTGCTAACCAGGAGTGGATGCATGAAGATCCATCCGGAATTGATAATGGCGCGTACGGATTGCGGCTACGCCCGATCGACATGCAAAGATTTGGTATTTTATTTCTGAATGATGGCTGCTGGAATGGCCGACAACTCATCTCTTCGAAATGGATTAAACAATCTTTTACACCGTGGATTGGAAGTGGAGAAAATACATATTCACCAGATTACGGTTGGTACTGGTGGAAAGATGTTTGGGGCAAAGGTTGGACATCACATGCTGCCATTGGGTGGAAGGGTCAAAGGATTGAAGTGTTTCCGGAACAAAAGTTGGTGGTTACAATGACTGCAATTATCAACGATGGTTCAGAAAACAAAGTATTTTCTAATCTCATCCATAACTATATCACGCATTTGACCGATCCTCTTCAAAGCGGGAGCAATATTGATTCAATCAAAGCAACTCTAAAAAGAGAACTTGCAACCGTTCGAACTGCACCTAGCCGAATGGCGCCCGACACAGAACCTAGAATGATTCCTACCGTGTCGAATAAGGAAAAGCATTATCCGTTTACCAAATGATACAGTAATTACATCACGTTTTCGGAATTATTTTTTCTTCTTCTTCATCCCACTCGGAGGAGCAAGGGGGTATTCCGTTTCAATATCACCTTTGCGGAGTTTATTGAGTTTGCCTTTTAAGAAGGAAAGCTTTAACGGACTTAGGTAGTCAATAAAATATTTACCATGCAGATGGTCAACTTCATGCTGCATGACGCGGGCAAGGAGTTTATCAGCTTCCATTTCCACCTCTTTGAAGTTCTCATCCCAAAACTTGATGCCAATGGATTCGGGACGCACAACATCCTCACGAATCTCCGGCAAGCTCAGGCAGCCTTCTTCGAAAACCGACTCGCCATGAGTACCCGTAATAACAGGATTAATCAAGACAAGCGGCGGGATATCTCCATTATCCTTCGTACTTGAAATATCTATCACCGTTAGTGCCAATGATTTCCCGACCTGATTCGCAGCCAACCCGATGCCCTCAGCATGATGCATCGTTTTCTGCATTGCAGCGATAAGTTTCTGCAATTCCGCAGTATCCTCAGTGATTTGAGCTGTTTCCTGACGCAGCACAGGATGGTCGAATGTATAGATCGGTAAGTAAGACAAGTCTGAAGAATGTAAAATTAAAAATGTAAAATGTAAAATAAAAATACGGGTAAAATTAAGAACGTGCTTTTATAAGTATTGCTGCCAGTATTTTCATTAGTTCTGATGATTCTTGAATGAGATAATCAAGGCCATCACTATTTGATGCCTTCGATTCTTTAATAACACGTAACCAATAATTTGTCTCTCTACTTTCTTTAAGAGCAATAGAAATTTTTGTAATAAAATCGGGTTTACTTTGGCCGCCTTGAGCTTCTTCTACATTTGCACCAATTGATGTTCCAGATTTAGCTAATTGCTTCGAAAGAACCCAATTAGTTGGAATGTTATCTAATGTTCTGCAAAATTCAACGATCCTTCACTGCAAAATCAAAAGTACGCTCATGAATATCTATTTTCTTTTCCGGATAATCCATTGCACCCAATTTTACATTTTTAATTTTACATTTGCCGCTCCGCGGCTTGTGGACCTGAGGGGACTCGAACCCCTCGCCTCTACATTGCGAACGTAGCGCTCTACCAGATGAGCTACAGGCCCCCCCATTTTATTTTATAGCAAACAATAAGGCTAAATGGATGTTGAGAGTTCCGTCGGTGAAGTCCGGTGCCCGGAGTCCGATGTCGGAAGTCAAATTGATTTCAAATTACTATATACTATATTCAGTAGTGCGTGAAATGCGCGAGCGCTTGATTGGAGCGCGGTTTCTGCGTGCATATTCCATTCGTGCCGGAGAATTGCGGATCGATTTTGATTCCGGTGATACGCTTATTGCCCAGTTGCAGCCGGCGCATACAACACTTTATCTATCAAGGCATGCCGGACGTGAACCGAAGAAAAACGTGATGTCCTTCTTTAAGGAATTAGAAGGTCTGGCTGTGACGAAAATAGAGATCGCAGATAATGATAAACTTGCTACAATTTATTTTGATGAGTATAGTTTATTGCTTCGCTTTTATGATGGTCCAAATGCACTGTTATATAAAGATAACGAATTTATCACAGCATTTAAGCGTGAAACCCCACGACTGCAGAAAACAAGTATTCAATCTGAACCTAAAACAGAGAGGGAAGTTATCAGGAAAATGCTTCCGATGCTGGGCAAATGGCTTGAAGCAGAATTACTTTCAGAAGTAACGAGGCAAGGAAGTTCAGTTGATCTTATCACTGAATGCCAGAAATTCGATTCGAAACTACGTAAGTCAGGCGGAGAAGTCATCTATTTTCAAAAAGGCGGGCTTCTTCTTTCTCCGATAGTTCTGAAAACTCTTGAGAGTGAATATAAGAAGTACCAGAGTATAAGCGATGCGATAGAATACATAATTCATTCTCGGAGTAAAGAATCGACTTTCAAAAGCAAGAAAGACGGATTACTTGCAAAGCTTCATGGTGCTCTGACTCGAACATTAAAAGCATTGAAAGATGCCGAAAGCGGAGTTGAAAACTCCGAACGATCGGAGCGATATACGGCAATTGGAGACGGCATTCAAAGTATTGCACATGAATTAGAGAAGGGAAGAGATAGTATAACATTAGAGATATTTGAAAAACAAGTTGAAGTGCCGCTCGATCCGGCTTTATCTGCCTTTGAGAATGCTAAGCGATATTATGATAAAGCCCGTCGAGCAAAGGAGATGCAGAAAGAGTTGCTGGCAAGACTTCTTACACTAAAAAAAGAAAAGGATAAACTTTCTGATTTTGCAAAGCGAGTTGAAGAAGCAGCCGATCTCAAACAACTTGATTCACTTGAAAAGGAAACAGCTTCTGCGGGTTTTGTACTAAGCCATAACGCAGATGAACTTGGTGACGACAGCGATCCCTTTGCCAGATTCAGGCAGTTTATTATTACAGGAGGTTACCGAGTTCTGGTCGGAAAGAATGCAAAGCAAAATGATGAACTGACTCTTCATGTTGCAAAGAAGGAAGATATCTGGCTGCATGCACGACACGTACCAGGTTCACATGTTGTTCTGCAAACAAATAATTCAAAGCAAGTACCAAAAGAAGCAATAGAAGAAGCGGCTGAGATCGCAGCGTATTACAGCGACGCAAAAACACAGAAGCATGCACCTGTTGCTTATACCAAGAAAAAATTTGTTCGTAAACCGCGCGGCGCTGCTCCTGGAGCAGTAATGCTGGAAAGAGAAGAAGTTGTAATCGTGACACCTAGGATTCCGGAAGAGAGAAAATAATGCATAGAAAAATATTTATTGTCTTTTTTATTTCTTTTTTAGCCATGACAGAAGTAATCTATGGTCAAATAGATACTACAGGGTTTGGGATGAAAGAGCGTCTCCTTATGTCTGCGATAATAAATCGAGATTCAGTTTCAGTCGAATGGTTGATAAGTCAAGGAGCAGATGTTAATGCAAAATATTTTTTAACTGGTGATGAAAAGAGCCCTCCCTTATTAACACTTGCATGTTCTACGGATCGAACAGGGAAAATAGTATCTATTCTATTGAAAGCGGGAGCGAATGTAAATGATACAAATTCATCGGGTGGTACTCCGCTAATGAGTGCGTGTTCAGAAAGGCGAAATACAGATATAATCATTAGTGAACTTCTCAAAGCAGGTGCCAATCCTAATGCAAGGAATAAATTTGGTTTGACCGCTTTGATGAATGCCTCAGAAATGGGAAAAGTTAATGCTGTCAAAATGCTTATCCAAGCAGGTGCAACGGTAAATGAACAAACTAAAACAGGAGAAACTGCCCTTTGGAAAGCGGTTGAGGATGGCAACTCAGAAATTGTTTCTTTATTATTGAAAGCCGGAGCAAATAGTAATGCAGCCAACGAAGATGGTATAACTGTTCTTATGAATGCAACATCTCATTTTAGAACTCGAAATAGTAGAAAGTCTATCCTTGATTCAGAAAATATTAATACCATTCGAATCCTTCTCAATTCAGGAGCCAATGTTAATTCGAAAGACAAACATGGAAGAACAGCGCTATGGTTAACGGAAGAAAGATTAAAAGATGAGATCGAACATGAAAAAATTCAGGATGTAATTTTACTTCGAAAACAAATCATTCAAATTTTAAAAGAACACGGAGCAAAATGAAAATTTATATAGGATTTGACGGCGGTGGCTCGACGAGCCGGTTTATAGTAAGCCGTAAGGCTGGCGAAACGGAATCATACACATACCCACTTAATCTAAAATATAGCGATCTTGGAGTGGATGAATCTGTCCGAGGTTTTGCTCAATGTATAACGGAGATTCTTGGTGCTGATATTTCTTCTCTGCGTGCAATGTGTATCTCACTTTCGGGTGCGAGTAACGCGGCAATGAATAAAGAATTTGGTGAGGCTTTACGGCGCGAGTTAAATCTGTCTGAATTGAAACTTCATATCGAGGGTGATTCAACATTCGCCGTAGAGACTGCATATCCTGACGATCAATCAGGAATGCTTCTCATTGCGGGAACAGGTAGTGTTGCAATCGCAAAGAACGAGGATGGAGATACAGTAAAAGTAGGTGGATGGGGAAGGTTACTTGGTGATGAAGGCAGCGGCTACTGGATCGGATTAGAAGTTCTGAAAAGTTATTGCACTTCTATTGATCTTGATGAAACACATAGTGAATTCTTTCGAGGTATCCGCAAGAAACTGGTTGAGCAAATTGGGAATGATCTTTCCTTGCTGAGGAATAAACTTTACTCAAATGAGATCAAGCCTCAGGATTTTGCGCAGCTTGCTTTTGAGTATGCAGAGCGTGATGAAGACGCAAATGACATCTTACTTCTTGGTGCAGATCTATTAGCAACAGATGTGAACGTCCTATGGGATAAAGTCGAAGAGGAATGTGAACCGATCCTCAAATTGCATGGGACGATCGCGTCAATGCCGGAGATCTTTGATTACATACAAGATTCCTGCGAGGAATATGGAGTTTCTTGCGATATTCTGGATAGTAACCTTATTCTTGAAAGAGCACTAAAAGTCGCTGAAGGACTAATGTAAGCTATTGCTTCTTTGCCCAATCAATATAGTACTTAGCAAGAGTATGGTGTACAACATTCGGCGTTGACAGAGCTACTTTAATATAGAAATCTTTTGCATTTGCATCCCAGAAAATAACAGGCATGGTCTTTTCATCTGCATACGTACCGTTTGTTGATTCAAACTGTCCACTGGTGAAGTAGCCATCGCTGATAGTATAATACATATATGGACCTTCGCCTTTGTACCGATAAAATCCGAGTTTGGTAATATCGTCAAAATCAAATGATATTTCGCCCATTAAGTTGTCACCGTTGAGGTACAGGCGTTTTTTCACGTTCTTCATGCCTTTTATAGACTCCTCAAGTTTACGCCCTTGGTAATACTCCGTGATGAGCGTCTTGTTGAAGTCATCTTTTGAATTATCCTTAGTACTGTCATCAGGCTCGGAGACGATATTGCTGAACGTGATCTTACCGGAACCGCTTTTACCGTCATCATTGAGGGTCAGCCTGACTTCTTTATGGTCTGCCGTCAAACATCCAGAAAGAAGCGATGCAGTAATAAGAAGAACAAGTGTTGCAAGAGTAGAGCGGTAAGTGCGAAAAAATTGTTTCGTTTGTATCATTAAGTGCAAAAATACGGAAAGTCGTTGGATAATAGCATAAAGCCACCCCCCCCAAACAGCGGAGTCAATGAAATAGGTCATAAATTATAATGAAATTATCCCGAGGCTATTCTGTGTTTTGCGTCGTCATTTACTGATTTTACCAATCTGTCGAACTCTAATATAACCATAGAGATAGCCGTCGTTCCTTACGATGCAGCTCACCATAAGGATGTGTGGGATAGCTTTGTCCTTCGTTCTATGAATGGCACAGTGTTTCACACACAACAATTTCTTGCCTATCATCAGGAAGGGAAGTTTAACTTTCACCACTTGATGTTTTATGAAAGAACGAGGCTTGTCGCAGTTCTTGCGGGAGGTTTCCGCGAGAATGGAAATATCTACGATTCTCCTTTGGGATCAAGTTATGGCTCCTTCGTGACTGAAGATATAAGTGCGGATGTTGCGCTTGCAATTGTTGCGGCATTTGAAAAATACATTCTAAGCAAAGGCGTGAAAGAAGTGTATTTGACAAGTGCACCGGTTATCTATCAACCCGTCCTTACCCAGAATCTGGATTTTGCTTTGCTCTATAAAGGCTTTGCTTATCAACGGCATTATATATCTCATGCAATCGAATTGCGGGAAGGTGAAATTCCCTTCGATAGATTTCAAAAGAAGGCACGTAATCATGTCCGACGAGTTACCCGCGATCATCCGGAAATATGCATCGAAGAAGTTTCGAAAGAAAATATGTTTCGCGGGTTGCAAGAGTATTATCCGATTCTGCTTGAAAATAAAGCAAAGTTCAATGCGAAGCCCACACATACGTTGGAAGAACTTCTGCAACTCCACAAACTTCTTCCCGATCTTCTGAAATTATTTTTAGTCAGAGTGAATGATGAACCTATAGCCGGTTCGCTTCTTTTCGTCGCCAATCCGAGAGTGGTTATTATTTTCTACCACATGCTGAAGTATTCGTTCGATCATTTCAAGCCGATCTATCTTCTGATGGATAAAGTGACAAGATGGGCCCATGAGAATGAGTTTTCTTTTGTTGATATTGGTGTTTCGCAGGATACAAGTGATGCAAATCCGATGACTCCGGCACTGTCGCTTATCCGATTCAAAGAGAAATTCGATTCGCGCGGTGTATTGCGTTCGACAATGTCGAAATCATACAAGAGTGAGTAAATCTTCAAAGCCAATTGCTCGACTTTTATTTTTAGACGATCCGAGAACTGATCGGCGGATAAAAAATTTTCTCACCTTCTTTACAGATCAAGGTTATGAAGTCGAGCTGATTTTCTCAACTCCGGGCAAATCGGGAATAGAATCAAATATTAATTTCTCTTATAAGGGAGTTAAGACAAAACAGCTTATACTTCAGCATATAAAGGGAGCGAGAATGTTCTTGCAATTTGATAAATTGTTGCAGCAAACACTTGCGAACGAAGCTCCTTGCGATATTCTCTTTGCAGGCGATCTTTATTCATTAAAGACAGCCGTATATTTTAAGAATAAAGGAAGAACAAAGCAAGTATTTTATGATGCACGGGAGCTATATACCGAACTTCCAAACGTTGCGAACTCGCCGTTGAAGAAATGGTTTTGGAAACGGTGGGAACGTATTGGCTTAAAAAGGGCTGATCTTGTCATTGTAACAGCTCCTGATGATTCACCGGCCATCAAAGATGTACATGGATTGCTGCCGCCAAGTATTGTCCTGCGTAATTTTCCTGAACAGCAGGAATATAAAATAGGCGATTATCTCCATAAACGTTTCTCTATCCCGAATGAAAAAAAAATCTTTGTTTATGTAGGAGGCTTACAACGTGAGCGGGGATTAGAGAAAATGGTGGAAGTGATGGCAACACTAAAAAATAAAGCTGTCTTTGTGATGATAGGTGATGATGAACTTGACAAGAAACTGCACGAACGGATTAAAGATCTGCATCTTGAGTCAACCGTTTTCTTTCACTCATCCATAGAATCCGAGCAAGTTATAGATGTCCTTTCATCTGCTGATATTGGAATCTCCCTTATCGAACAGCATTCAAAAAGTTATGAACTTGCACTCCCTTCAAAAATATTTGAGTACATGCTCGCTGGGCTGCCTGTCGTATCAAGTCTGTTAAAACAAGTGAAAGATCTACTAAGCGATACAGAAGGAATTTATTTTGCGGACCCGGACAATACTGAGGATTTGATACGATCTTGCAATAAAGCTTTGCTTGCTTCTGAAGATAGAGCATTACGCCATCGAATAAATGCGAATGCGAATACGAACTATACTTTCGAAACTGACTCAAAAGTATTGAGAGAGTTTTTGAACCGTAATCCTACAGTTTCATAGATGATCTATTTCCTTTTATTCATTCAGCAATCAATCGCAAGCATGACGCATATCGTCGGGAAGGATGCTGTCGAAACGTTATCTCCATCTCTTGTGCTGACTTTCCGTGCGCTGATCGCATCAATTGCTTTGCTTGGATTCGTGATGATAAAAGAGAGAAGGATAAATGTATTTCATGATGTTGAGCGAAAAGATGTTTTTCGTCTTATCATTGTAGGCATCTTAAATATTCCCTTTAATCAGTATCTCTATCTGTACGGATTAAAATTTACTACACCTGCCAATAGTGCGTTGCTGTATGCAATGACTCCGGCAATAGTATTCCTACTTGCTATCCGAGTCCATTGGGAAAAGATGAATTGGAAAAAGATTTCGGGTATTGTTGTTGCTTTTACCGGAGTTGCACTGATCATGTTTGAACACGGTGCTTCATTTGATTCGGCAAATACAAAAGGAAATATTCTGATATTCTTAGCCGTAATTGCCTGGTCTCTCTTTACTTTGCTCGGCAAACCACTGGTACCGAAATATGGTGCATTACGTGTTACCGCTTTACATATGTTTTTCGGAACCTTATTATTCCTGCCGATCGGCCTTTCAAACTTTGAATGGAAAGAAGTCTCTGTTATTTCCACTGATCTATGGCTTGAGATTGTTTATCTTGGGTTATTAGCCTCTTGTGTAAATTATGCCCTTTGGTATTATGCTCTTGGAAAACTTGAGACGAGTAAAGTAGCTATATTTCAGAATCTCCAACCGGTCCTAACTACAATTATTGCTCTTTTTCTTGGGAAGGTTCTTCTTACACCAGAATTATTCGGCGGTGGGGTAATGGCGTTGATCGGAGTGCTCTTAGTTGAAAAAGGGTAGTCTATTTTATATTAAGAGAATCGGCGATCGCCCGAAAAATTATTCCTGCTCGATCAGGAATTTTCGCAAAGTCAACAGTCTTTTTCTGATACCCCTCTTTATTTGTACCAAATTTCTTATATACCGAATCGAGTTTTGTAACAAGCTGCACTGAATCGTGTGATGCTATCCGGGCTTTTGTAATTGCCAGAGTAGTCCGTACATATTGCATTTCATCGTCATTAAGATTCTCTGAAGGGGCGCAGCCGACGAAGAGAAAAAGTCCCAATAGCAACAATCTTTTAGATAGCATCAAGCCCTCTCTTAATATCCGCAAGCAGGTCTTCAATGTCTTCTATGCCAACGCTAAGTCGGATAAGTCCCTCCGTAATACCGAGTTCTGTTCGACGTTCAAGGGGTACAGATCCGTGAGTCATTGTTACAGGGTGACAGACAAGTGATTCCACTCCTCCAAGGCTTTCACCAAGAGTGAATATTTCCAGTACACTGGTAAACCTCTTTGCATTTTCGAGACTCCCCGTTTCGATTGAGATGATCCCGCCGAATCCGCGCATTTGTCGTTTCGCAAGTTCATGCTGCGGATGAGTTGGCAAGCCGGGATAATAAATATTTTTTATCTTCGGCTCTTTCGAAAGATGTTCGGCAATGATCATAGCGTTTGCATTATGAGCTTCCATTCGGATTCCAAGAGTCTTCACGCTGCGAAGAAGAAGCCATACATCCCAAGGTCCAGGAACGCCGCCTGCGGAATTCTGATAAAATTTTATTTTTTCAGCAAGGTCAGGATTTGTGGTAATAACCGCTCCACCGATGACATCTGAATGTCCGCCAATATATTTTGTTGCCGAGTGCAGTACGATATCAATTCCTAGATCAAGTGGATTTTGGAAATACGGAGACATAAACGTATTATCGACAATGGATATAAGATTCTTCGCCTTTGCGATCTTACTCACTGCAGTTAGATCGACAAGATTCATCATCGGATTTGTCGGGGTTTCGCAATAGATCAGCTTCGTATTTGCTTTTATCGCGTTCTCAATATTTTTCGGCTCACGCATATCGACATAGCTGAACTCGATTCCATCTTCCGAAAGAATCCGAGAAAAATATCTGTATGAACCACCGTACATATCACTTCCTGCAATAACATGATCTCCGTTTTTTACAAGCGAGAGTGCGCCTGCTATTGCTGCCATACCACTTGCAAAACAATAGCCAAACTTTCCGTTCTCGAGTGCCGCAAGATTTTTTTCAAGAGCAACCCTTGTCGGGTTGATCGTTCTAGCATAATCAAATGGGGCATGACCACCAAGTTCTTTCTGCGCGTAGGTTGAAGTTTGAAATACCGGTACTGCAACAGCACCCGTTACTTGCTCAGGTTCTTGCCCGGCATGAATTGCTTTTGTTTTAAAACCTGACATAAGAAATAATTATAAAAATTCAAGAACATCGTGACGTGTTACGACTCCGGTAATTCTTCCATACTCTTCGATAAGGACTGCAGGAGCATCTTTGAGCATTGCCACTGCTTTCTTTGCGTCTTCAGAATCATCAAGAACAGGGAAGGATGCTTCCATAAATTCGATGATAGGCTTATCAAGAACATCGCGTGATTCAAGTGCTCGTGCCATTAATCTTGATTCGCGAACTGAACCGACGGATTTGCCTTCAGAATCCAATACAGGTAATTGCGATACAGAATGCTCATCCATCTTTAGAATGGCATCGCGCAATGTATCATGAGGAGCAACGAATAGTAATGTTGCAGTTGTCTTCCGCTTTAATTGTGCAACAAGCCCTACGGTCATTTTTGCCGCTTCAAGGAGTCTCTTTTCCTTTAGCCATTCGTCAGAATGGTGCTTTGTTAAATATCTTTCACCTGTATCACAGATGATAGTGACGATAACGCTGTCAGCAGGAGCTTTTTCTGCGATCTTCATCGCAACCCAGACATTCATACCGCTTGAGCCGCCACAGAAAAGCGACTCTTCTCTGGCAAGTCTTCGTGCAGTAATAAATGCGTCTTTATCGCTGACATTAATGATCTCATCAACGTATTTCAATTCCAAATTTTTTGGAATGCGCTCCTGGCCAACACCTTCTATTAAATAGGGAAGTGCTTCAACTAAGCGATTGGTCTCAAAATATGTTTTTATTGATGAGCCAACAGGATCGGCAGCTATCACTTTAATATTTGGATTCTTCTCTTTCAAATATCTTGCTGTTCCGCTGATCGTACCGCCGGTGCCGATTCCTGCAACAAAATGAGTTATCTTGCCTTCAGTTGCTTCCCATATTTCAGGGCCTGTTGCAGCGTAATGTGCACCGGGATTTGCAGGATTATCATATTGATTAAGCATCAAGGCATTAGGAAGCTCCGTAGCAAGACGCTGAGCAGTATTATAGTAATACTCCGGAGAGTTTGGCTTTGCAGCACTTGAAACCACAACGACCTCCGCACCTAATGCTCTGAGATACCTTGCGCGTTCGATTGATGCTTTATCGGTCATAACAAAGATACATTTGTATCCTTTCTGAGCAGCAGCAAGAGCGAGTCCGATCCCTGTATTGCCGCTCGTAGGTTCGACGATCGTCCCACCCGGTTTGATCTTTCCGGTTCGTTCTGCATCTTCAAGCATTCGAATACCGATGCGGTCTTTGACTGATCCGCCAGGATTAAACTCTTCGAGCTTTCCAAGTATCAGTGCTTTTGTTGAAGATTGTTTAATTCGCTTGATCTCCAGAAGGGGAGTCTTGCCTATAAGATCGAGAATAGATTTGGCGTACGTCATTGCGATTGTAATGTATCGATCATTTGCTGGATATGTTCATCTTTCGACGGGTGGCGAAGTTGAACGACGTCTACAAACACCTTTAAAATCAAAACGGCTCCGAAGATATTCTTCGGAGCCGTTAATAAATTCAATCACCAAAGGATTTACTTCACGATGCTCATCTTGCCCATGATCTTTGTTGAGCCTGATTCAAGTGAGTACGTATAGACTCCGCTTACAAGATTTGAATGGTACGGAATGACATGCTCACCGGCTTCGAGAGTTTCGGTTACAACATGGTCAATTTCGCGCCCCAAGTTATCCATGATCCTGATCGTCACAGATGTGCTGACCGGAACAGTGAACTTGATACTCGTTTCAGCATTAAACGGATTCGGATAGTTTGAAACAGAGTATCCGTTTGCACTGCTTGTGCTGACACCTGCAGCACCTTCAATTGAAAAAGCAGGGTTGGACATGATTCCGATATTCTGTTTATCTGCATCTGCTCCAACGACCTGAATATAGCAATTCGGATGTTTGCCAAAAGCTGAGGAAGGCGTCGTCCAATCAACAGATGTAACAGTTGAAGCAACTGTGTCCATTGCGTACCAAGTTTGTTTGTCAGTAAGAGTATATTCTACGATAACTCTCGATCCGACATTACCTGTTGTTGACCAGGAAATATGCATTGGTGAACTGAAATCAATTTTATTATTCACTATACCACCAAGAGTAAGTCCTGAGAACGAACCGGAAGTTGAAGCCAACTGGATCGTAAATGATCCGCTTGTAGCTGTCAGGTTATTCGCATCGGTAACACGAATCTGAGCCTGAGTCGTAGCTTGTGTATTTTCAACATTCCATTGCTCGGAATTGCCTTCGCTTTGAAGTGTTCCGATCGTTGACCATGTATTACCATTATCAAGCGAAAGCTCGAATTGGATCGGAGCTTTTAAGAGTGCTTCATTCAGCATGATCGAGTAATTCGATCCGCCTGTCACTACTTCGTTTGCCGTTGGTTTGGTAATTGATAAGTGTGGCTGAGCAGGAGCGCCCGGAAGCTGGAATGCATCGGATAGTCCGTTTATGCTACCATTGGCTGCATCAGAGACGCGAATCTTCGCTGTCTTATTATATGCGACAGTAGGAAGTTTGCTGATATCCCATGAATACGGTGAAGCTATTGTGCTTGCAACGATTGTAGTCCAGGTAACACCTCCGTCAACAGTGTACTCAAGCTTTGCATTAGCACTTGTTGCTCCGCCTTTTGCCCAGACGATGCTAACTGGTGTCGTCGTTGACATTGCTGTCTTTGCCTGAGGAAGAACGATCCATTCAGCAGGTGGTGCTTCTGCAGGATAGGTGGTTGCGTAAAGCGACTGATTGGCATCAAATACCATATCATGCTTTGCTGTCGACTTCTTCTTGTTCATGATTGCAAGAGAAGCTGCTTTAAGCCTGATGTTCGAAGCAGTCCAAGCTGAGTTGATTGCTGCCGAGTAATGCTTGCGGATTGGAAGTGAAGTCGCAGTACCCAATCCTAACGTGATGTTATCACCCATGACATTGCTGACCGCTGAACGAGCTACATCATTGTGTTCGAACGGATCAATGTCTGAAGGATTGTCATTGCCGTCCAAGCCGTAATCATGCTGAGTAGCCATGACCTTATCTTCGGTCAGGACTGCAAGCAATGCATACTGAGTGGTATCCTCTGTCGGCAATACTGCGCCGGGCATTGGGGTAACATCAAGATCGAAATCTAGTGTAGAACCCGTAAAAGCTACATTTACAATACGGAAATCAATTGGGGATGCAGCTTTTGAAATGGTGGCAATATCATGAGCTAAACCAAATCCCGGTCCGAACTGAACTTCCTGATAGCCTCTTGAATCAGCGACTGAACCGAAGCCATACCCTGAATAGTAGCGCCCAAGAATTGCACCCGGAAAACTGCTTACTCCAAAATTGGTTCCAAGAGTCAGACCCGGTTGGATGGAAAGATCTTCCGTACCGTCGCCAAGTTTCATGGAATAATTACAATGCCAGGAAATGATGATGGCGTTGTTTGGAAGATATGTACGTAATGAATCCATATACCAGGCACCGAGCGGGCAGTAACCGCACCATTGACCGGTAAACTCTTCGACAAGAGCATGACTCTTGTAGGTCTGAGCCTGAACTCCGACAGAGGAAATGATGAAACACATAACTGCGGCAATGGTTAAGATCGCACGCTTTTTTAAAGAAGTAGAATGATCCATAGTAGTGAATATGGTTAGTAAAAAAACACTTTACGAGAACAACACAAAAATATCCCCTATTTGAACACATACAAATATAATAAGTTTCATGATTTAGAGGGTAATTTCTCACATTTTTGGTAATTACAACACATCTATGGTCTCTAATGCGTTCCTAACTAGTGAGGAACATACTGTCAGTACTACTAAAGTTAGAATTAGGAATAACCGGATTGATTATCCGGATTAGATTACTGAATGGTTAAAAGAAACAAAGTCTGAAATTTTTGACTTTTTCCTCAGGAATTTCGTTATGAGTCCCGAACAATAATTCTAACCTCTTTTCTTTTTTCATGACAAACGCCATCGCGACTCTTGCCGAAGCAAAAAAAATAGGACTTGAACTCGGACTTATCGAAGAAGAATTCGATAAGATCGTCAGTATTCTTGGCGGAAGAATTCCGACCTATACTGAACTCGGAATAGTATCGGTCATGTGGAGCGAGCATTGTTCATATAAAAATAGCATAACACAGTTAAAGACACTTCCACGAAAAGGCAAGAGGCTTTTAGTCGAAGCTGGAGAAGAGAACGCCGGACTCATTGATATTGGCGACGGACTTGCCGTTGCGTTCAAGATCGAATCTCATAACCATCCATCTGCTATCGAGCCATACCAAGGTGCGGCAACCGGAGTCGGCGGAATCCTCAGAGATATATTTACCATGGGAGCCCGTCCTATTGCAGCACTGAATTCACTCCGATTTGGAAATTTGGATCATGAACGAACAAAATTCCTGCTTCGCGGAGTCGTTCATGGTATTGCCGATTACGGAAATTCCTTCGGAGTTCCGACAGTCGCAGGTGAAGTCTATTTTGATAAATGCTATCAAGGCAATCCGCTTGTTAATGCAATGGCAGTAGGCATAGTCGAGCATGGCAAGACAGTCAGTGCGTCGGCTGAAGGAGTTGGGAATATTGTCATGATCGTCGGTTCAAGTACCGGACGTGACGGTATTCATGGCGCAAGTCTTTTGGCAAGCGCTGTCTTTAGTGAAGCCGCAGAAGAATTACGTCCGACGGTTCAGGTGGGTGACCCTTTTACCGAAAAATTATTGCTTGAAGCAACGCTTGAAGCAATTGATAAAAAACTTGTTGTTGGCATGCAGGATATGGGCGCTGCGGGAATTTCCTGCTCCACATCTGAGATGAGCGCCAAAGCCGGAACGGGAATGAAGATCAATTTAGATAAAGTACCTCTGCGCGAAGCGACAATGTCATCCTATGAGATCATGCTTTCTGAATCCCAGGAAAGAATGCTCGTCGTTGTGCTTCCTGAAAATGTTGATGCGATTAAAGCAGTCTTTTCCAAATGGGATCTTCAAGCTGAAGTTATCGGTATCGTTACCGATACAGGAACAGTTGAACTCAGTCATCATGGCGAGATCGTTTCAAATCTCCCTTCAAAAGCATTAGCTCTCGGCGGTGATATGACTCCTGTGTATCAGCGCGAAACTCGTGAGCCGTCTTATCTTGCAACGACAAGAGCTTTTGATCCGGCTACTATAAGTGATGTCAGCGACGCCAATGCAATGCTGAAAGAACTTCTTTCATCGCCGAATATTGCTTCGAAGAGCTGGGTCTATGAACAATATGATTCAATGGTTCGTACCAATACCCTTGATCTTGAAGGTTGTGATGCAGCTATTGTTCGAGTCAAAGGAACAACAAAAGGATTAGCGGTCACAACCGATTGTAATTCCCGTTATGTGTATCTGAATCCTTATCGCGGAGCTATGATCGCAGTTTGCGAAGCGGCACGAAATGTTGCATGCACAGGAGCGAGGCCTTTGGGAGTAACGAATTGTTTAAACTTCGGAAATCCTTATGACCCGGAAGTCTACTATCAATTCACCGAAGCTATTCGAGGAATGGGTGATGCTTGCCGGACTCTTGAAACGCCTGTCACCGGTGGGAATGTCAGCTTTTACAATGAAAGCCCTGATGGCGCTATCTATCCGACTCCAACCATCGGAATGCTTGGAGTTATAGATGATGTTGCGAATGTGGTCACCGCCGGATTCAAGAATAATGGCGATGCCATTCTGCTTCTTTCAGCTTATCAGCCTGATACTGAATTTGAAGGGTTAGGGGGGAGCGAATATCTTGCGCTACGCAATGATGGCAAAGCTCTTGGAAATGCTCCGAACATCGATCCCGGCGGCGAAGCAAGATTGATTGAGTTACTTATTTCGCTTTCTCAGAAAAAACTCATTCATAGTGCGCATGATATCAGTGAGGGCGGCTTAGCAGTTTGTATCACAGAATCAAGTTTTGCAAATATGATCGGTGCATCAATAAAAGCTCCGTCATCAAAACGAAATGACCATTCGCTTTTTGGTGAGATGCAAGGACGAGTTATTCTAAGTGCTTCTCCTGAAGTCGTCAAAGAAATTTCTGAACTTGCTGCAGAGCAAAATGTAAAAGTTGAAGCACTTGGTACGACCGGCGGAAATAAATTCATTGTCGAAGGGTTGATCGATTCCAATCTTGCTGATCTTTATGAATCTTATACAACTGCAATACCGAATGCGGTAGAAGCAGTTGTCGAAATCTAACATTATTACTATCACTATGCAAAAACACGAAGTCACAAACATTGCTGTTCTTTTTGTTTGCCTGATAATGATTGTTATCCTTGGAATATTGTCATTTATCAAAAGCGACAGTAAGAAGTGGTACATTTACATTATTGTTTTTGCAGCTGTTGAAGTGATCTCAATTATTTACCTTGCATTCCTATAATATTACATGTCTGATACTCTGAACGTCTTATTTATCGGAGATATTGTCGGTTTAAACGGCTTGGCGATGGTCACCAAATTTTTGAAGTCTCTGATTGAAAAGCATGATGCTGAAGCTGTCATTGTCAATGGTGAAAATATCTATGACGGGAAGGCACTGAATAAAAAGCAAGCTGAAGAGCTTTTTACTGCCGGAGCACATATTATCACTACAGGAAATCACGTATGGGAAAGATGGGAAACTCGTCCACTGCTTCGTGAAGAACGAAGAATTTTGCGCCCATTGAACTATCCCAGAGAAAATGGCGGATCAGGATATGCGATCTTTGAAACGAAGAAAGGTACAAAAGTCGGTGTACTAAATATTCAAGGCAGAGTGTTCCTTCCACCTATTGACGATCCTTTCAAAACAGCGGAGTGGGCTGTGCAGAATATGCTCGAACAGACTCCGAATATCATCGTTGATATGCATGCCGAAGCAAGTGCCGAAAAGCAAGCGATGGGTTTTTTCTTAGATGGAAGGGTTAGTGCTGTTCTCGGAACACATACACATGTGCAAACTGCCGATGAGCGTATCATGCCAAATGGAACTGCATATATCACCGATGTAGGTATGACCGGTCCGTATGATAGCTGTGTTGGTATGCGTACCGATATTGCAATAAAGCGTTTTATGCTCGGTACGCCGCATAAGTATGAAACTGCAACGGGGGATATCAAGATTGCCGGAGTCATTTTGCAAATTGACCGTGAAACAGGTCATGCACTTTCAATAGAAAGAATAATTTTTCCGGAATTCGAAAAGAAGACAGCTATTCCCGCTATAGCCGCTGAAAAAGAAACTGCCGTAATCGCTGAGTGATTTGATGGAAATTACCGAATTACATACTGCACGCATGATCGATGGTAAAGCCATCGCCGCTGCACTTCGTGCTGAAGTGAAACTTGGAGCCGAAGCATTTTTCAAACGACACGGTGTAAAGCCCCGCATAGTTTTTCTGCTTGTCGGAAATAATTCTGCAAGCGAAATATATGTTCGAAATAAAGGTATTGCTTCCGAAGAAGCCGGTTTTTCCGGAGAAACATTACGTCTGCCCGAGACGATAACTGAAAATGATCTTCTAAAAAAAATTGCAGAGTTAAATGACGATCCGCTGACTCATGCTATTCTCTGCCAGCTTCCACTACCGAAGCATATCTCAGAAGAGAAAGTCCTGGAAACAATTGCCCCTGAAAAAGACATTGACGGATTTCATCCTATGAACGTGGGCAGACTTTCTATCGGTAAAGGAGATTATTTTGCTCCGTGCACTCCTGCCGGAGTGGTGGAGATGATGGTGCGTGACAATATCGAAGTAGCGGGAAGGCATGTCGTTATAGTAGGTCGATCCAATATAGTCGGCAAACCCCTTGCTGCTCTTCTTGTACAAAAGATGAAAGGCGCAAATGCAGTCGTTACGCTTGCTCATACCGGAGCAGGGGACAGACTTGCAGAATTTACCAGATCAGCCGATATTCTCGTTGCAGCAATGGGCGTACCATTTGCTATCAAAGCGGATATGGTGCGCGAAGGTGCTGTGGTTATTGACGTTGGACAGAATGTGATTCCTGATGCCACCCGGAAATCGGGTACAAGACTTGTCGGTGATGTTGATTTTGATAATGTTAAGCATATTGCTTCTGCTATTACACCGGTACCGGGAGGGGTAGGTCCGATGACAATTGCCATGGTGCTCCGCAATACACTCACAGCCGCCGAGCGATCATCGAGAAAATAGGAGAAATACGAAAGATTTATAGTAGGTTTTTTGTAACCATTCCTGTTTTCAAGTGTCTTTTAAATTAAAGGGGAATTCATCGATCAGACATGTTGAATTTTCGGGGTAACAAAACCATCATAAGGTTGTTGTTTACTGACGGATGTGTTTCACGGGTTTTATTTATCATCATCCTATCGCATGAAATTTCGCTATATTCTATTCGTACTTTTTTCTCTATTTTGTATCTCGGATCTTAGCGCGCAGACGGCTTGGAATTGGTCTAACCCAACGCCACAAGGTAATGATTTGCATAGTGTTGTAGTGAAGGCCGATAGCTTTGGAATAGCTGTTGGCGATGTAGGGACAACACTGACTCGAGCAAAAGGGAAGTTCGGTAGCAATGCGTATCCTGTGACTTCGGCTCTTGGCGGAGTATGTTATTTTAAGGACACGATCTGGATTGCCGGAGCGGGGGGAGTGATTAAAAGATCAGTTGATAACGGGACGACATGGACAGATCAATCCTACTCCAAGAAAATAAATTTTCATTCCTGTTTTAATATTTCCAAGACAGATCTTTTTGTTGCCGGAGATTCAGGGGTTATTCTCTATTCAACAAATAGCGGAGTGAATTGGACAAAAGAAACCAATAACAGCACAAAGAATCTCAATTGTATTGCTAATGGCGGCAGGCAGAATATGTATGCCGTGGGTGATAACGGTACTATTCTACAAGGTATTAATTTTGGTTCGACAGGATATTTTACCATAAGTACCCCATACAAATTCTCCTTTCATGGTGTCGCCATGGATACTTCGGAAGCTTTTATTGTAGGCGATTCAGGATATGTTCTTCATCGTGATGTTGTCGCGGATGCAAAAATATCAGACTCTGTTTTTAATGGCGGGGTCAATGCATTTTATGACGTAGCCTTTGCCAATCCTTACGTAATTGTTGTCGGAGCAAACGGCGCTATCAAAAGATCAACTGATGACGGAAATACCTGGTCAACTCCGATAAGCAATGCGACAGAAAAATTGTATAAAGTGTCTGTAGCCGGTGACTTCGCAACATCAGGAGTTGCCTGGATAGTAGGGGAAAACGGTGTCTTTTTAAAAACAGCAAATTATGGCTCAACATGGACACGGCTTGATACCGGAGTCCGAGGCACGGTTTATGCGGCGGCAATTTCGCCAAATGGCGATATGTATGCCACTAATGTTGTCGGTAAATCATACCGCCTCCTGAAGGATTCCTCACATTGGAAACTTGATTCGCTGAAAGCTGGAAATGCTCCGAGATTATTGGATATTTCATTCGATAAAAATGGTTTTGGACTTATTGCAACCTATGATGTGAACGTCCTCTCCACAATTGATTCAGGCAGATCCTGGCATAGCGTCGGAGTAAATAATGCAGCACTTGAAATTCTTGGTGTTGCGACGTGGGTATCGACCGGCTTAGCGTGCGCTGCCAATGGTGTTGTTTACCGTTCAACCAATAAAGCGGGGGCTTGGTCAGCGACGACTACGAATAATACTCAGGCTCTTTATGATGTCGATATTAGCGGCACGAGTGCTATCGCTGTCGGCACGAACGGCACAGTGCTTTATTCTATTGATGGAGGAGCGACCTGGAAGAAGCCAACGTCAAGCGGCACAACTGCCCAGCTAAGCAAAGTGCGATTTGCTTCTGCAACGAATGCTGTAGCGATCTCGACAACAGGAGTTATTATTCGTACGGTTGATAAAGGTGTCACTTGGGCAAGTGTTACGAGCGGTGTTACGACTCCCTTGAATGACGTTGCATTTCATGATGATAAGAACGGCATTATCACCGGAGACGGTGGCTTGATCCTCAAGACAAATGATGGTGGAAAAACCTGGTCAAAAGATCAGAGCAATACACTATATGATCTTAAAGGCGCAATAATCGTCGATGGAGGAACAGCCTATGTTGTCGGTAGCAAGTTGACGGTGCTTAATACCTCAAATTCCGGGTTGCCCGTTGAACTGATGAGTTTTACAGGCAAGCGCCTTTCGACCTCTGAAGTTTTGCTTACTTGGAACGTTGCAAATGAGCGTGATAATTTCGGATATGCTGTTGAAAAAGAGGGCGGTGATTCGTGGCTCCAAGTCGGTTTCAGGAATGGCGTGGGGACAACCTCTCAGGCATTAAATTATTCGATTACTGACCCTTCCGCTTCAAACGATCTACTTCATTACAGGCTCAGGCAAATCGATCTTGATGGCTCTGAACATCTCATTGGTTCGGTAGCTGTTGCTCCGGAATTTGGGGCAAGTGAGGATGAAGTTTCAATTTACCCGAATCCTGTTCAAACACAGGCAAAGATCGCTCTTCATATTTCAAAACCTGAGTCAGTTCGCATTTCAGTTGTGAATGATCTTGGCGCTGAGATCAGAGTGTTGGCTGATCAGGAATATCTCACAGGCTCGTATTCTTTACAATTTGATACGAAGAATCTTTCGACCGGAAATTATCGCATTATTTTCACTACTCCGACTAATAGAATCATGAAGGATTTTGTTATCGTAAAATAATACGATCCAAAGTGCAATTTACAAAGTTTGGAATTTTAGGGAATGCCGCAAAGCCGGGTGCTAAGGAGACAGTAAAGGTTCTCCTCAAACTCCTCAAAGAACGCGGAGTGAAGGATTGCACTGTCATAACAGAACTGGCAGGTTTAGTAGAAGAAGGTCAAAAATTACAAACTTCTGATTCTCCTCTACAAATTGCCGAGACAAGCGAGGTGATCTTTTCACTCGGTGGAGATGGCACGTTATTGACTGCGGCAAGATCAATAATGCGCGCTAATTCATCGGTTGAGCTGATCGGTGTAAACTTAGGTAAGCTTGGATTTATAGCTGAGAATGCTCCTGAATTACTCCCTGAAATAATAGACGAACTTTGGGCTGATAAGCTTGTCTGTGAAGACCGATTGCTTATCCGGGCAAAAGTGTTAAGTGAGTCAAATACGTCAACAGGGACGCAAATTCGTCGTGATGATCTGGACAGTTCACGGGAAGGCGAACGAGGGGATAACGCTCATTTATTAGCATTGAATGAGATCGTCGTTGATAATTTCGGTTCGACCCGGATGCTGACATTCGAGATCATGGTGCAAGGGTCTGTACTTGGCAAAATCAGAGCCGATGGACTAATCATAGCAACGCCGACTGGTTCGACGGGATATGCAGCAAGTGCAGGAGGTCCTATTGTTGAACCGACAAGTCCTGTGGTTATTATTACTCCTATTGCTTCGCATACACTTACGGTTCGCCCGGTGATTGTGCCGCAGTGGTATGAGATCGATCTGCGCATTACCAATGAAGGCGGAACACCTGCCCTTATTGTAGCTGACGGGCAGGAAGAAGTTGTAGTGGATAGCCCGGCAATTGTGAAGCTTTCAGGTCATTCAAGTAAATTAAAATTACTCCGACGCTCAACCAATACCTATTTCGATCTTCTGCGCACAAAACTTCTCTGGAGTGCCGATGCAAGAGAGGGGAGACGATAGTTTTTATTGTTTTCGATTACCGACTGCCATCCATTTCTGACCGCTTTTACCACCAACAACACAGGCAGTATTCCCTTTAACCGATAAACCATAAGGAATAAAATTTGCTATACTATAATCATAGAGTTCATCATACTTCTTCCATGTCTTTCCATTCCAATGACCAACCCAGCCCCATCCACCTATTGCCATAAAGTCTGTAGCGGTATTTCCTGAAAGGCGATAAAGACCAACAAAATTATTACCTCCTAAACTATTAGGAATAAGTGTGGTGTCATTTCTCCAAGCCCCGGCTCCCGTTTTCCTATATACATTAGAACCAGACGTTGCAACAAACGGTACCCCTGAACTATCACAAACCCACACTGCACTTAATCCTGATAAATGTGCAGTTTTCGTTGTCGCTAAAGGATCTTCTGTCCAAGTGGAGCCATCATAATGAACAATATCAGTTTCACCTGTGCTTGTATTAAATCCACATGCCCAAACATTATTATGATTCGTACCCCAAATTGAAGTCAAATCTTTTGTCGTATTCGAAATCATATCTACAAAAGCTGTACCGTCATAATGAAATATATGACCACTATTCCCTACAAAGAACATATCATTGCTTGATGTGCCCCAACAAGCATTGACAACACCTTTTCGGTTATCATCAAAATATTTTCCGTCAGAGGTATGAAATGCGATGCTTCCATGAACTAACCAGTAATCAGATTTGCTAAAGGCGAAAATACTAAAGCCGCTTAACCCTCCATCCATCGAAGTATGTGAAGTGTTATTCACTGCATCTATGGGAGTAAATGTTGTTCCGTCAAAGTACCAAAGTCTGTCACCGACAAGAATCATATCATTCGATCCAAAAACCCAGACTCCAGTAAAGTGATTATCATTATCTAATGGCAATGGCACAGGATTTATATATTCTTTCCAAATAAAAGCATGAGCGGCAGAGTCTTTATTGATATTGCAGGTATCACACGGCTTATTACAAGTATCACAAGGATGTGTTGTTGTATCTTGTGGAGGTTCTGTAGTATGCTTTTTGCAGGAGGAAAACATTCCCCCTGAAATAAAAGCTGCAAAAATTAAGATTGGAATAAATTTCACTACTTTCGAGTACCAACTGCCATCCATTTCTGACCGCTTTTTATCCCAACAACGCAGGCTGTATTACCTTTAACCGATAAAGCTTGGGGTGTAAAATCTGCAATACCATAGTTGTAAAGCTCATCGTATTTTTTCCACGTCTTTCCATTCCAATGACCGACCCAGCCCCAACTACCTGCTCCCATAAAATCATTAGCTGTATTGCCTGATAACAGGTATATTCCTACGAAATTATCCCCACCAAGATTATTGGGAACCAGCGTGGTATCATTTCTCCACCCACCAGTTCCTGTTTTGCGGTAAACATTCGAGCCGGATGTAGCAACAAAAGGAGTACCAGCACTATCCACCACCCAAGTTGCGAACAGCCCTGCATGCTGTGCCGAATGTGTTAAGGCTAATGGATCCTCTTGCCAACTACTACCATCAAAATGTAAAATCGTTGTTTTCCCTGTAGAAACATTAGCGCCACATGCCCAAACATTATTATGATTCGTACCCCAAATTGAAGTCAAATCTTTTGTCGTATTCGAAATCATATCTACAAAAGTTGTACCGTCATAATGAAATATATGACCACCGTTACCGACAAAGAACATATCATTGCTCGACGTACCCCAACAGGCGTTTACTGCACCTTTACGATTATCATCGAAATATTTTCCATCGGATGTATGAAGTGCAATGCTTCCAGAGACTAACCAGTAATCAGATTTGCTAAAGGCAAAGATATTAGAACCACTTAATCCTCCGTTCATCGAAGTATGATATGTATTATTTACCGCGTCTATGGGACTAAATGTTGTTCCATCAAAATACCAAAGTCTGTCACCAACAATTATCATATCATTTGATCCAAAAACCCAAACACTCGATAGGCGCATATCATTATCTAGGGGAATCGCATTGATATATTCTTTCCATATATAAGCATGAGATAATGAATCCTTATTCAGATTACAGGTATCACACGGTTTATTGCAGGTATCGCAAGGATGTGTTGTGGTATCTTGCGGAGGTTCTGTAGTATGCTTTTTGCAGGAGGAAAACATTCCTCCTGCAATAAAAGCCGCAAAAATTAAGATTGGAATAAATTTCACTACTTTCTAGTACCAACAACCATCCATTTCTGACCGCTTTTACCACCAACAACACAGGCAGTATTGCCTTTAACAGATAAACCATAGGGAATAAAATTTGCTATACTATAATCATAGAGTTCATCATACTTCTTCCATGTCTTTCCATTCCAATGACCAACCCAGCCCCAGCCACCTATTGCCATGAAGTCCGTAGCAGCATTTCCTGAAAGGCGATAAAGACCAACAAAATTATTACCTCCTAAACTATTAGGAATAAGTGTAGTGTCATTTCTCCAAGCCCCGGCTCCCGTTTTCCTATATACATTAGAACCAGACGTTGCAACAAACGGTACCCCTGAACTATCACAAACCCATACCGCACTTAATCCTGATAAATGTGCAGTTTTCGTTGTCGCTAAAGGATCTTCTGTCCAAGTGGAGCCATCATAATGAACAATATCAGTTTCACCTGTGCTTGTATTAAATCCACATGCCCAAACATTATTATGATTCGTACCCCAAATTGAAGTCAAATCTTTTGTCGTATTGGAAATCATATCCGAAAAAGTTGTTCCATCATAATGGAATATATGACCTCCATCTCCAACAAAGAACATATCATTGCTTGATATACCCCAACAGGCACGAATATACAAATTTGGACGCATATCATCAAAATATTTACCGTCAGAAGTATGAAGAGCTCTCCCATCTACCAACCAGTAATCAGATTTGCTAAACGCAAAGATATTAGAACCACTTAATCCTCCGTTCATTGAAGTATGATATGTATTATTTACCGCGTCTATGGGAGTAAATGTTGTTCCGTCAAAGTACCAAAGTCTGTCACCGACAAGAATCATATCATTTGATCCAAAAACCCAGACACCGGTAAAATGATTATCATTATCTAATGCCAAAGGGACAGGATTAAGATACTCCTTCCATATAAAAGCATGAGCGGCAGAGTCTTTATTGATATTACAGGTATCACACGGCTTATTACAAGTATCACAAGGATGTGTTGTTGTATCTTGTGGAGGTTCTGTAGTATGCTTTTTGCAGGAGGAAAACATTCCCCCTGCAATAAAAGCCGCAAATACCAGTGTGAATAGGATTTTCATGATGTTACTGTATGTATATAACCCGAATCACCTTTTCTGAGTTGCCATAATGTAAGGTCATATAATATGATCCGCTCGGAAGAGAGTTGGGATGCCATATTGCCTCATGCTCTCCGCCACGGAACGTTCGATTCTTTGAAATATCCGATACTTTTACTCCCAGTTGGTTGTAAGCTTCAATTGTCACTTCACCGTCTCCGGGAATGTCGAATGTCAACTTTACATCACCTCTGCTGGGATTAGGTTCTGCTGTAAAGAGAATATCATTTGGTGAATCAGAATTTGAGTTTCCTTTTCGCTTATAGGATGCCACAGATGATAATCTCTTCTGTGTTATAATTGGCTCCCACTCGCTTCCTGTCGTTGAAAGGGCAGGTGTAATTCTCCTGAACCTTGCATAGCCAAATGAAGTGTTTTCTCTGCTCACTGTTACCGAATGAACAGTATCATTAATATGTGGAATGGAATCACAGATGATGACTGAATCAAGTCTGCAAACAAATGATCCCGATGTATCAAAGAAATCAAGTGCATATTTAATAGTATCGAACTTTGATTTATAATAGTCATCACCTGTATTCTTTATCCATAAGAAATAATTGAATGTACCGGATACAGGGAGTGTAAAATTTTCTGTCTGGGCAAAATATTCTGCCGGATGATTATCATCAACGATCTCATCTTCGGGTCGTTCAACCATTTCAAGTTCTGTCTTTGTCAACCCATCATCAATAGCAGGCTCACCAATGGCATGTTCAATATAAATGCTATTTGATGAATCTGTTTCTGTTATTGCATGGTAGCTCCAGAGTGTATCATTGCCTCCTACTTTATAGAGCCCTGTATAACCGGAACTCATGAGATTTGGGCTTAATCCTAATCCAAGTCCCATTCGGTAAGTGTCTGAATCAATGCTCTCCTTTACTACAGCAAGCTGTGGAAGCCGGGTATTGGAAAATGTGGTAGCTGTTCCACGAGTTGTCACCGAATCAAATGACCAATGCTGCGTGTGAGTCCCATTGTTTCTCTCAAATGCAAGCGAATAATAATTATTCCCTTTAATATTCACTCCTACACCTGCATTACGGTATCGTGAGACCTCTATACTTGGCTTCCAATAGAGGTCAGCCACAGTGTCAGACGTTGCAAAGAATTTTGTCATCTTCCATCCTTTCCCAGTTCGTAGGTGGGCAACGGATATACCTTGTTCCATAAACCCATTATATGCTTTCGTTTCATATGCAATACGTTGTAATGATGTATCACTTGCATACCTTGCACCAGAGATACATGGATTACGATTATCCCAGCCAAGGGGCTTTATTAAATATGACAGATCAATCGGTGATAATGTCATTCCTGAATGCGGTCTGAAATAAATGTATGGTGCCAGACTATCGCGCTTTCCATAACGTATATCAAATTGCACAACGAAAATATCCGTAAACGTGCTATCGTTATTCGGTTTATGACGCGTACCATGCAAATTATGAATAAGTGTATCCTGTTGCCATGCAAGAGTTACCAAATGTACTGATGAATCATTCATGCAGACAAAACAGGTATCAACCCATATTGTCGGATGTTTTGCCGTACTATCTCCAAACCGGAATTCAGGACCACCGTTCCGCCCACCATCAGTTCTAACCTCACTTAAAGTGCCAAGCGCTCCAATTCCTTTTACTACAATTCCAAGCGGTGATGCCCATGCAGCTACATCAAGTTTATTGGTTGTACCTTCAACAGTTGCAATAACTGGTGTTGCCTCGGCTGTTCCGCCGTCTTGGGTTGTACCGAACGGATCTTGATCAAGGTCATCATGGATAGTAGGAATGCCGTTTACTATTGAGCCGATTTTGATGTCAGAAAATGTTGAGTCCTCTGTGGTTTGATATACATAATGAAATGTCGTATCATCTACAGTAAGTGTATCTTTATGCAATCCTATTGCTGGGTATTCTGCAATAGGGTTATCCCATTCAGAAAGAAGCTCTTCATTGTTCCAATGAATATCGGAGTTACCGGAACCTGTTCTGAAACCAAGTGAAGTATAAATTCTCCCGGCTGAAGAATAAATGATTCGATACCACCGTTTTAGTGAAGCATCTGTGTAAAGGTAGAAAAGTTTTCTCTGATTATTCATTGCAAAACCCGGATCGGATGTATTGCTAAATGCAGCCATGTGTGCTTTATACCTTGCATGATATTGAGCGCTGTCACGAACGAATACTACCTCTGAACTTTTATTCATTTTTATGTATGGATAATCGTATCCGTTATAGTCCATTGCATTTTCATCCCAAGGTTGTGTATCATCACCATCAACATCGTCATTAGAAACCCAATGCATGAACACCCAATCTCCTGCAGTTGCTGATCCGGTATCCTGTCCTTGAAATGAACCTGATTTAAGAATATTATAAGCGTTTAAGGAATAAATCGGCTTTCCAGATAAATGGCTATCATTCTGCTTAAAAAATATTCCACCATAATGCTCAGAGTCGGCTCCCGGCATTCTGCCAGAACTCAGTGTTTGTGGAAGAAATGGACTGCTTTTTGGAAGAGTATCATAGACATTGATTAAAGTTGCCGAATCAACAAGAAATGGATCTCTAAATTTAATCTTGCCATTACTGCTTATGCCTTCTAAATCTGTTCGTACAACAACTTGATGAGCTATGGAATCAATACTAATTTGGGGTTGTCTACTTGTAGAACTTTGAGATAAACTATCTTTAAATCTGAATTTAGGTGTTGTACCATCCGTCCAATTTTGATTTCTCCATTTTTCAGGACGAGATTGATGGAAAGATCTATACAACAAAGAATCCTGCCACATCTTTGCCGTTGTCGTATCCGGTACACCAACAATGTATGGTTTGCTTGTTGATGGGATTGTCCATTTATTAGCATTGCTCTTATCCAACACTCCGGGAACAGCACGATCAAATTGGATGCGTCCATGATCATTAAAGTCCGAAGTTCCTTTTGGATAATTGATCATTGCTCTCATTTGATGCATACCTGTTGTATCCGGCGGAAGCAAGCGTATGAGAATTCCGTCTCCTGCAAGTAACTGAATCTTCAACGAATCTTCCGGTGCATCTGCTCTGACAAAAGGTGTCCATATTTTTCCACTATCAAGTTGACCTCCGTTTGTATCGAGAACATCAAGGATGACATGTGGACTTTTCATACGCATCGTTATCAACCTTCGATCTATAGTCGATGCCACTTTCGTACTGTCATAAGAGTCATCGGTTCTTAAATTTGTAATATAAAGCAATGTGTCGGAAAAACTTGCAATTGCTACTGATGTTGTATCCAGCCACATGGAGATGTGAGCAAAAGTTTTGTTCGCAGTATCTATACTATTATTAGAAGAATTGTTAATCTTAAAGACATCTTTCCTCAACGAATCATCAAGTGTTGCTATCGTATCAAAAAAGGGTAGTGCTGCTCTTGATGGATAATTATGCAATTCTGCTGCTGTCCAATCGCCAATGTATTTTGAATGAATTAGCGTTTGACCATATTTTATTATTCGGGGAAAGAGTGTTTTTGCAGTATCAAAATCCTCCTTCCATCCGGTAAAAAGACTGCGAGAACGTATTGTTACGTGAGCAGAGTCAGAGTCTCTGATCGTAAAAGTATGGAGTTCCTCCGAGTGACCTCCAAATTCATCCATAATCCCACCATCATAGACTGCAGAAGGTGCTTGGACAAGTTCATAAAGAATAACACCTGCTGCACCACAACTAACGGGTAAGTTACATTGCAATTTTAGCTCCGGTGCTGTCTGTCCTCGATATGAACCTCTCACAATTGTATCTCCGCATGCATTATCTAAGAGAACAGTCGTACCGCCTTCAATAAAAACGGCGAATCGTTGACCAAGCGTATCATTATGAAGACAAACTCTTTCCGCACCCCTATATTTCTCCAGAAGGCTTCGAACGACAGACTGGACGCTATCCAAATAAAATTTTCTGGTATAGGCATCAGCATTATTCAGCGAGTCACAATCTCCTCGTATTGGTACATGAGTAACCTCCCATAAATGATATGCACTCCCGGTTGTTGTATCTCTTCTTGGCAGCGGAATACCATATTTCCAAGGAGTTTCTCCAATAATAAAGATTTTAGGATCAGCGTAGAGAGAACTGTCGAACCACCCCTTGTGAACACCTTCATTAAGACTATTGAACTGACTTGGAAGCCCAGTGCCAAAGAATGAACCTGAAATCTGAGCATCTGTTGAATCATGAACAGAGGTCATCAATTCCATTTGACCACCTGTTGAATCACGTAACAGTTTTGCTGCACGTCGAAAGATCTGATGATTACTCATTGGAAATTCTTCTCTGACCATGATATACTGAATCTTTCCCATAAAGGATGTTTTCAGGTTATGAATAAATGTCTTTAGCAAAGAGTCATTGTTTTCCGTAAGTTCTTCATAACTGTATGAGTGTGTAATTCCGTATCCGCGTTCGTATGTGGAAATGGAAGAACTATAATCACTGTCATCCAGCCGTGCTGTTAAGACTTCCATGTAATCCATTCTCATGGAAACACTATCATGCCAATACAGCGTTATTTGTGTGGGGGTGTCGTCATAGAGGCGACTTCTGAATCTTAAAGAAATGAGGTCATAACCTGTGTTCATATTCTTAAATTGCGAATCTATCCGAACAGTGTCATCTAAAACTGTCACGGGTGTATTACCTTGTTTAATCAAAACACTAAAAAGGGGCGGATGTGAATTTGAATCAGTTATTAATGAGTCAACTTTTACTCGAAAACGAACTATGAGATTTCTTCCATATTCTCCTACGCCACTATAGACATGTTGTATCCAAAGATTTTGTGGTGATGTAGGTTCTAGAAAATTCTTATTCCACAATGAGTCTTCGAATACACCTGCAGCATCGCGTCCATGTACTAGTTCTAATGCACTAAAGGATGTTTCACTGTTTCGTGAAGTGCCGCTCAAAAATTTAGGGAATGAGGCATTAGCATCGGAGATATTTCTGCCAACTAAGGCATGTCTACTGCTATCATTAAAAAATCCGCAGTACTCTTGTGTATCATTTAGTTGCTTGTGACGTTCTGTTTCAAAACGGAGGATTCGGGCATTTGCAAGGGAGCCTACAAAAACATGAGGACTAAGCATAATAACGTCTAATAATGGTTCGGACTGTCCACCTGTTGTAATACTATCGGGTGCAGGAAGCATCACCCCGTCATACTCATCTGTTGGGACATCCCAAATTCCTCTCCATTCTGAGTTGAGTCCTAAGATGCTGTCTTGTGGAAAGAGATTAATATACCTAAAACTGTCAGTTCCTAATAAACCCCATGACTCAACTCCTTTCCATCGGTCAAAGGGTTCAATGCCATTTATAAAAAACTTAGGTACATTTGCTTTTCGAGTTATCGTTTGAGCCGATACTCTGTCAAAGGACAACAATATAACCACACACAGAAGAAACCATATGAATTTTTTCATAGACGTTCATAATAATGAGGAAGTGAAAAAGCCAATTCGAACGCAACTCGTAACTACTCAATACTATAATAGACAACTGAGACTGTATTTCGTTACACTTGCATATGAAAATATTTAGGGCATAATCTTATGACCTAAAAGTCCTCAATACAAATATACACAATTATTTTGGTTTTAAAGCCAAACCCTTTTCTCTAATAATTGGCGAAATTGCAACCCATGACTACAAAAAAGCTCGTGGGGCAAAATATACGAAATTTCCGTCTTCAAAAAGGATGGACAATGGAAAAATTAGCAGTCCGTTCAAAAATAAATTACGATTTCCTAGGGCACGTGGAACGTGGAGAAAGCAGTATTAATGTAGATAATCTGGAAAAAATAGCATCGGCTTTGAAAATTGAGCTTTGGAAATTGCTTTACCCCAATGCCCCAAAGGAATTTCCATTAGACAAGTAACTGGTAGTTTTGGTTTTAATATTAGACACTTGCAAGCACTAAGTAGAGAAGTACTAAAGGTGCGGCAAATAAAATAGAATCAAGCCTATCAAGTACTCCGCCATGACCGGGTATAAGATTTGAAGAATCTTTGACGCCCGCATCACGCTTCAGGAGAGATTTTCCCAAATCACCGAACTGCCCGAAAATACCGACAATAATTCCAAGGACAATAGCATGATGCAGGGGTACCTGAGAAATTTTATAGATCGCTATCGGAGCTCCGATCCAAACTCCGACACAGCATAAAAACCCTGCAATAGCACCTTCCCAGGTTTTATTCGGGCTGATACGTTCAAAGAGTTTATGCTTCCCAAAAGCTTTGCCCGCAAAATATGCTCCGCTATCACAAACCCAGATCGAGACTAATAAAATAAGAATAAAATATCCCGCTGATACCATGTCGAAACGATCGAGCCCTGTATTTTTAATGGTGAAATATTCATGAATACCGAAAAGACTTCCCATCCCAACGCCAATATAAATTGCTCCGAAAAGCGTGATGGCTGTCTGTTCGATAGGGTTAGGCAGATCCCGGAAAAGCTCGATAGTAAGAATAATCGCTGCGGAGAGGACAATAACAACACTAAGCATTTCAAACTGCGGTGAGATGATCGATACGCCAAGCGGAGCAAGCAATGATTGCAGCCTGAACTTCCCGAAACTTAGTGCTATGAGCATGGTGATGATCACACCCGGTACGATTTGTGGTGAGTAACCCTTAACCTTTGCAAGCCCGTAGTATTCATGGACTGTCAGTCCGGAAAGAATAACTGCCAGCGAAAAAAAGCCAATTGGTTTATAGACTACGATATAGAGTACGAGAGGTATCGCTACAACAGCTACAAGTATTCGTTGTTTTAAATTACTCATGGAATATTAGTAAGTTCTATAGAATTATAATGCTCAATATACAGATCAGCATTTTCTCTGGCATGAAGCGGCTCAGTCATCTTCTGAAAAACATAGAGAAGCCCGAAAAGAATCGGAAGGGAAAACCCCAGCATTGTAAGTGATGCTTCAAGTGAAATATCCGGAGTATCAGTTAAACTGTTGACGAACTCAGAATTACTTCGTAAAAAATAAGCAAGGATAACAATAGCGCCGTTATTAAAAGCATGAGCTAAAATGCTTACCCGCAGATCACAGGTTCTATATGCCAGCCAGCCAAGAAGCAGCCCTATAGTCAGCAATCCCGGAAATTGCAGAGGGCTTAAATGTACTGCCGCAAAAAGAACTGAAGTGATGATGATTGCAATATATGGCCGGGACTTTCCATTACCGCTTCGCTCTATATTTGTTTGGATGAAACCTCTAAAAAAGGATTCTTCCACAAACGCCGGCACTATTGCAACACCAAAGAGAAGGATGGTCATCTCGGTTGGCGAATTAGCTGAAGTTAACCCGCTCATCATATCATCAATGTTTTTTTGGAAGGATTGCAGATTAGCAAATAAATCAGGAAATTCTTTCAATGCTAATATCCACAGTGAAGCAAATGCTCCACCAACAATCTGTGCTAAAGCGATAATAGGGAGTCCGATAAGATGAACCGGCAGCTTTGTCTCTCGCATGCCTTCTAAGCGGTATGCTTCAAAGAAATTGTGGCCTGATGATCGTACGATAAGTATTGGTACACCCAACATCACCAGAATTTGTGCAAATGAATTAGCAAGGACGATCACTGAAGGGGAGCCGCCTTTGATATCTATTCCATAGAGACTGACAAGTATGACGCCGCCGACAATATTAAATGCCAAGGTGACAACAACGACGATAGCGAGTGAACGCCCAATACCAAAATAGCCGTTTCTCATCAAAAAAACGCGGTTTGTTTGAAATTTACCATACTTTGCAGTACAAATATGCACCAGTAGAACCCAAACTTGTTTAGAATGCTTTCTGTTTAGGTATGCTCATCAAAAAAAGGGGGCGGATTTTTACACCTAAACCTTGCATTCGAAAGAGAATATTTATCGTTAAGTAAGAGTGCATAGTTTTATTTATCGTCGTTTATTCACTAATAATTGTTTCACTTGAGTACAACCCGCATTCGCACAGAACAAATTTTTCGAAGCATAAGGCTTCTTCGCTTTTTTTTAATTCTGTTTATCATCCACGGAACAGTAATGGCTCAGACTGGCGAACGTCAGCTCATGAATCGCACTGCTGTTGCTGATACTGCAGTAGAGCGTATGCTTGCACAACGGCAAGCAATTCGTGCAGGAGTGGATGGTCAGGCTCTCGAATCAGCGATCGATCCGAAAACTTATATACTCGGTCCGGGAGATGGTGTGTATTTAGATGTGTATGCAGCTCATTATCTCGATCAGGATTTAACGATCACTCCGGAAGGTAGAATCATTGTACCGAAGACCGGACAAATTGATGTTGCAGGACTCACCATGCCGGAAGCTGAGAAAAAGATCAACCAGCTTCTTGCACGTGATTATAAAAATCCTCAGGCGTTTCTTTCGCTTAGAAGACTTCGGATAATGAAGATCAGTGTGCTCGGTGAAGTTCTTTCGCCCGGAGTTCATCAGGCAACAGCGATGATGCGCGTAAGCGAGATCATTTCAAAAGCAGGGGACCTGACTCCGAATTCCTCAACAAGAAATATCGAGATTCATCGTGCCGATGGTTCTTTGAGGACGAAGGCAGACCTTGAAAAATATTACAATACAGGTGACCTTGCTTCTAATCCTGTTTTGGAAGGCGGTGATGTTATAATCGTGCCTCGTAATTCAAAGCTTTTTACGATCAATGGATTTATTGGTGCACCTGGTTTGAAGGAGTTTTCAGACGGCGATAAACTTTCGTCTGTCATAGCATTGTCAAGAGGATTGCGACCAGGAGCAAAATTGGATTCGGTAGAAATAGCAAGATTTTCCCCTGATGATGCCCTTCATTCTCACCGGATGTATGTAAATTATGCTGCGGGTGAAGATCCTGAAATTAAAGAAGGTGATGTTATTTTTATTCGAGGAGCTTCCCAATATCATTTGCCAAGAGTTGTAACTGTGGCAGGAGAGGTTCTCTATCCCGGAAAATATTCTATTGAATTAGGACAAACTAAATTAAGCGATGTTCTTTTTCGCTCCGGCGGAATATTGCCGACAGGTTCGCTGGATGAAGCTGTTGTACTCAGGCGAGCAGGTGTCGGTTCATGGGAAACTGACCCGGAATATACCATGATCGAACGTTTAAAGGGATTTGATGAGAAGCGCTTGTCCAATGATCAGTTCAATTATTATATGGCACGGACACGTCAACTTGGCAGATCCGTTATGGTCGTGAATTTCCGTTCGCTGTTGCAAAAGGGGGATGCTTCACAGGATATTGAGTTGAGAGATGAAGACTCAATCTGGGTTCCGAGGGCTCGCGGTTTTGTCAGCGTGATCGGAAGTGTGAATAATCAAGGAAATATTTCCTTTACCGAGGGTGCCAGATATAAAGATTATATCGAACGCGCAGGAGGATTTACATCAAGTGCAGATAGGAGTGCTGTCCGCGTGATCAATTCCCGAACAAGTACCTATATAAATCCACGCTCAGATGATGACTATGTAATTGGCAGCGGTGATACAATCGTCGTGCCCGCAGAACGTTCGACTTTTTGGGCTGACTTTGAACGAGTTACCACGATAACTGCACAGGTTATTACGATCATAGCAGGTATCATTGTGCTTAAAAAATTATAACAAGTTTTCCAAAGGAAATTTATTTACACAGAATCATCAGTGAATACCGATACACCCGAGACCCCAATATTCAGGCCGGCTAAGAAAGACCCGCATTTGATGGATTTTTTGACGCTCTTAGCTAAACACAAGAAGGTTGTGCTTTTCTTGTCATTCGGTCTGAGTTTGTTTTTCTTTGCTTTTACTTATATTATGCCTCAAACTTTTTCCGGAATGACGACGCTTATTCCTCCGGAAAAACAAGGTCAGAGTGGTTTGATTTCATTTTTAACAGGAGGTTCCGGAGCACTTGATCTTATGAAGAGTGCGGAAAATCCTGCCCTTGATATGTTCAAAAATGTCCTTGATTCAAGGCAAATTTCGGAGCAAATAGCAAAAGATCAACGTATCCGTAACTATTTCTCTTCATGGGATACGGCCACAAAAGTGATAGTTTACGGAATACATAGTTCGATGACGTGCGAAGCACTGCGCAACAGCGAATTTAATGTTCAAATTGATATTAAAACTCATTGGTTTCCTTCGCAAGGAGAAAAAGATTCTGCAAAGTTATTAGTACCTTATTTAGCACAGGTTTTTGTGGACCATCTTGATCATTACAATCGTGAGCGATTGATGACTCAGGCTCGGAACACAAGAGTATTTGTCGAAAGTGAATATAACAATCGCATGGCACAACTTGATAGTGCTTATGCACGGCTTCAGGTCTTTCAGGAAGAACATAAAACTATTTCAATGACCGAGCAACTCTCTGCGTCAGTCACGAGCGCTGCATTACTTGGTTCACAAGAGCAACAGTTGGAAATGCAGATCGCTGTTGAAGAACGCGAAATGAATCCAAATTCAGCCAGAATGCAGACGCTCCGCGCCCAATTGGATGAAGTTAAACGTGAATTGAAAAAGTACGATGAAGGTGGAATAAGCGATTATGTTATGGCATTTAAGGATGTTCCAGCACTTAGCCGTCAACTTGCTTCACGCCTGCGAGAAGTGAAACTCTTAGAGACATTAAGCGCATACTTGCGTCAACAATTGGAACAGGAGCGTATAAATGAACAGCGCGATCTACCTTCACTTCAAGTTCTTGATCCTGCAATTGTCCCGGAAAAGCGCAGCTCACCTGGAAGATTGAGTATGCTCTTACTCGGATTTTTTTCAGGATTCCTCATCTCAGTCATTTATGTTTCGATTCGTAATTACTATGCGCATGTTGAATCCAATCCGGAAGAACATGCTCGATATCTGAACTTTGTAACGATGCTTAAGGGCAGAAGGAGACTGGCTTCCGGTGCAGGATTAAAATGAGACGAGAACCTTTCGCTATAGGCATTAGGACAAAGTACGTCAATGACTAAAGAACGAACATTCCGTGAACAGGCAACGAGAGGGTTTGCCTGGAACTACCTCTATAAGCTTACGGAGTTTGGCTTAATGAATATTTATACAATTCTTGTGGTGCGCCATTTTGGTCCTGGCATCTCAGCTCCTTATGGAGTTTTTACTGCATTATGTACAACTACTACAATATTTTGTGCCTTCGCCGTTGATGGAGTATTGCTCAGATATATACAAAGGATATCTCTCAAAGAACACAGTCCTGATCGGCATTTTACAAAGATCGAGAACTTTGCTTTGCCCGGATTTTTAAAAACTCTTTTTGCTTTTCGCCTGCTCGTTGTAACCGTTGTCTCACTTCTGATTTTTTTTACACTTTATTTTCTACCTTCGGTTTTTCCGTCTCTCACTGAGACTCTCGGTACTATTACAAAATTCAGTCCCTATTTGATTATCTTTCTCTATGCGCAGGCAATTGTTGCATTTTGTACTTCTGCACTTATAGGACTTCTGGAGATCAAACGTGTTTTCTTCGCCAGCCTTATTTCACGGGGATTACTTCTTGGTGCAGGTATTTATTTCCTTGTTGAGGGCTCATTATCACTGGAGCATGCAGTTGGTTTATATGTTGCAAGCGCGCTGATAAATAGTTCGTACCTTCTTCTTACTTTCAGGAAAGAAGTGAGCAAGCACTCCATTTCATCAGGCTCAGGTAGATTTCATTTACGGTCTGTAGTACGGGAGGTTTGGCAATTTATTAAAGGTACCAGGCACATAAAATTATTTTTAGCAACTCCTTTGATGCTTTACGGTATTACCACATGGGGTTCTGATTTGCTTAGCACCGTTTTAGGGAGACAGCCTGATATATTGATGATGCGTGCACTTCTTGGTGAAAATTCAACGGAAATAGGATATTATTTGTCTGCATCGATTCTCCTTTTGGTTACGGAATATATATTCCTCTTTGGACTTGGGGGTACACTTGTATCGATCTTCTCAAAACTTGCCCATGACGATGAGAACGATGATATTGAAGGTAGTAAGATATATCCGCGTCTCGCGAAAGCAAGAAAAGAAATAGCAGGATTCCAAAATGTGGTGTTATTACCACTCTGTGCTTATATGTTAGTATTTGCACCGGATGTTATGCGAAGTTTTTATGGAGTAAAATATGACGGGGCTATTCCAATGATCCGAATAGGGCTATGTGCACTTGCATTATCAGTGGGAATTTTCGGAGGCGGTATGCAAATAACTTCACTCGTTGCAATTGGAAAAGAGCGTCTGGTATTTCGTTACAGATTGTTTTGGGGGATAATAAATCTTATTGTCAATTATTTTCTCATCAAATCGTATGGAGGATTGGGAGCTATCATTGGTACTCAGTTTGCTAACGCATTTGCTTGTGGGACGGAATCGTATTTTTCCAGAAAATATATTGAAAGCTCGTGGAATATTTCCGGTACACTCCGTATTGTTTTAATATCGGGCATTTCAGTTCTCAGTGGATACTATGTATTGAGTGCTATCGGAACGGAAGGTTCATTTATTTCTAATACTATTATTAGCGGATTATTTGTTGGTATCATGGTATCGGGATTATACTTATTATTCAAAATTCCTGAAGCAAAAAAAATATGGCTTCGAATCCAGGGACTTTTCCGCCAATCGAAATCAACTCTGTTAGCGAATGAATAACTATCCCATAGTAGAGAGGGTAGAGACGATGGAGCCGCCGAAGCGTAGAGCATTGCTTTCTCTGCGTTGCATGCTTTATTTTTTTTCCTGGCTTTGTATGTGGCAGGGTTGGCACGTCAGCGGGTCAATATTTCAATTGGATTTTGCGGGTGGACTTATTCCCGGATTGTACCTTCACGAAAGTTTTCTCGCATATACATTCGTACTTCTTTTCCTTGAACGGTTACTAAGTGGCGATTTCTATTTTGCCAGATCATATTTTTCCGGTCCTATCCTGCTCATGGGATTTGCACTTGTCTTTTCATGGATATATGGAATGTATCTTCGTCAGGAATTTACATATGTGTATGAAGCTCATGAATCTATTCTGATAGTTATTTCTTTTTTCCTGATCGTAAACGTCTTCCGAAATCCTGAGGAGCGTAAATTGCTGCTGGTTCTTTTTTTCTTTGCCGCGATCATGAAAGCCGCAGACTCGACGTGGATCAAATTTTTTTCTGACGATCCGCAAAAAGGCTGGGGAACATTGCTCTTTTGGAGAGATGGTTTTATTTTAACGATGGGAATTTCCGGAACGCTATTGCTCGCTCACTATCGAGGAACGCAGTTCAGGTGGTTAAAAAAGACAATGCTCTGGGCTTCACCTTTTGTTTTGTATGGATTGATAATTAGTTTTAGACGAACGTTCATTATTGCATTATTAATCTCAGCATTTGCAATGGTCGTTACAGTTGGGAGAGGAAGAAGAAAAAAACAAATAATCTTACTCTTGCTCATGATCGTTGCCGCTCTTGTTTTTGTGCTTTTGACTGATCCAATCGGAATTATTGCCCGTCTTGTCGGAGGAGTGTTTCAACCTCAAGAAGAGGGGTCTTCCTATATTCGAATTATGGAATATCCGAATATTCTTCGCAATATCTATTATAATCCGATCTTTGGAGTACCGATCGGTACTCAGTGGTTTCAGTATTACCGAATGCCGATGTTCGCTAATTTTACAACCTTAGGTTGTCATAACACCTACTTATACTGGCCACTTAGAACGGGCATTATTGGATCTTTCGCTTTTTTGTGGTTTCTTGCCAGAACATGGAAAGCAATAATCGTCAACATTGTAGTTCAAAAAACCGAAGAGGATTTCCT
>Ga0206887_10007_pt1 | contig 60053 bp, 45 predicted proteins | sample Alteio_BWOrgHeat_89_FD_153248 | JGI IMG/M metagenome (GOLD analysis project Ga0206887, IMG submission 153248) | Enriched cells from forest soil in Barre Woods Harvard Forest LTER site, Petersham, Massachusetts, United States - Alteio_BWOrgHeat_Nextera3 ...
AATATATCATGAGAATCGAATATTTATTGATCTGCCTGCTTCTTCCTTTAGCATTATCGATCTGGTTCACAGGTATTTCAAATCGTAGTCTGAAGAAGAATTCCTTGATTAACATTTCAACAAAAATGTTACACCTCTTTCTTGCCACCCGTCTAATATACTGGACAGGTTTCGGAATTCTGATCTCTTCCTTTCTATTAGCAATCCTTGAATCCGGCGGGCGCGGAGAACAGGTACGCACTCTAATTGCTCGTTCAGTTAAAATCGGGGATGGGACAGTAAACTTTCTCCTTTCAGATATGAGCAACTACTTTTTGCCAATTATTTTTATTGCACTATTTGTTGCTGTTATCGCACTCGCAATTATCGGCAGAAAAGTCGTCACGTTATTACCCGATAATGGGAAACCAGGCGAAGAATTTACACGGTTTCGTTTTACATTTGTTCTGATGGCGAGTTCATTAATAACTCCGCCACTAGTATTCGGAAGTTTACTATTACTATGATAAATAAAAAAGCAGTCGTTCTTCTTCAGTTTGGCGGTCCGGATTCGCTCGAAGCAGTCGAGCCATTTCTTTATAATTTATTCCGGGATAATGATATTATCCAATTCCCTGGGGGAAAGTTGACTCAGACTATTTTTGCTAAAGGAATTTCAAAACTTCGTTACAAAAAACTCCAGCAAAAATATTCTGAAATCGGAGGAAAATCTCCGATTGTTGAAAGGACATTTCAACAGCAGAACGCTCTGCAAAAACTCTTGGATCAAAAATTTGGTGAAGGAGCTATTCATGTTGAACTTGCAATGAGATACTGGAAGCCATTTACTGAATCCGCTATTAGCTCCTTGATCAGTAAAGGAATATCCGATATTGTTCTTATTCCCCTATATGCACAGTATTCAATTACAAATGCAGGCTCAAGCTACAATGAATGGGACAAAGTAAAAAAAAAGGTTAAAGGTTACATTTAATGAGCAACGCATAAATGAGTATTATAAGAATCAAAAATATATTGATGCTTTTAAAGAACGCATAACAGAAGGACTCACTGGATTTAGTAACAAATCTGATATTTACATACTTTTTTCTGCTCATGGCACTCCAATGAATATAGTTGAAAAAGGAGACCCATATTCTGCTCAAATCAGAGAAACTGTTGAACTCGTTGCCAATGATTTTAAAAAAGATTACAAATATGGACTCTCCTTTCAAAGTAAAGTTGGTCCAAGAAAATGGTTAACACCTGACACTGAATCAACGATTGAAGAACTTGGCAAAAGTGGGGTAAAGAAAATACTGGTTGTCCCTATTGCTTTTGTTAGTGATCATATTGAAACAGCGCATGAGCTCAATATCGAAGCGAGAGAAAAGGCAGTAGAATCAGGAATTGAGGAATTTATTGTATGCGAAGGTCTCAACAATTCTAAACTCTTTATTCAAGCACTGGCAGATCTTGCCCTTACTGAGTTCGAGAAGTTTGCTTAATTATTTGAGTACGACAACGCGTCCTCTGATAGGATTAAGTGAGCCGTCTTGCAATTTAAGCACATATTGATAGCTTCCGCCAGAGAGCTGAGAAGCATCAAAATGAGAGAAATACTTCCCTGCTTTCTCAACATTAATTATTTCCGTGCTTATGCTCTTCCCTAATGCGTCAAAATAGTCTACTTCCACAGTACCTGCAACAGAAGAGCTAAACGGGATCATTGCCTGGTAATTTGTTAAAGAAGTAACGGGGTTAGGACGCACACCATCCGCAAGAATGGGCAGCTTTCCATTTAAGAAATCAAGCAAAGTTTTACTTCCACACTCTACATCCAACACAAAATTACCATCCTGGTATAATGGCGAAAGAATACAATTTAAATAATGTGGATCAGCATCATTTAGCGAGAGGAGTGACATTGACACCGGTGTCGTAAATGATTGAGTAAGCGCAGTCTTAAAATAAAAAGACACCAAGGGTTGGTTCTTATGAAGTACGATCTCAATAGGTGATTTCAATTGTACGTTCAATTGAGATAGATTACCTGGGAGAGAGACGGGTGAAACAATCGTCTGAAAAGCAGGGTCAGTTTGTGAGGTTTGTTGTGCGTATGTCAACAAGTCACCATTTGTAGTAATAGAGAAGTCAATACGTTGTAAAGCTTCTCCTTTCCAATCATTATCCGGGACTAACGCGAAGACTGCTGTATCGCCAGCTTTCAATCCTGTATTTTCCTGAACAAGTTTGAAGGTAACATGATCGATTGGAGTAGTTGTAGCAGTGAGTGGTATTGTAAGCACTGAATCAACATCTGTATTTGTCAATATTTGAAGTTGCCCAACTTGGGTACCTGCAGAAGTTGGATTGTAGACAATTTGAATTTTCTCACTTTCACCCTGAGCAAGATCAAACGGAGTAGGTCTTGCGTTCTTCAGAGCATAATATTGGCCTATAATGGAAATATCCTTTACTATAAAATTTGGGCAGCCGGGGTTAGAAATATCGATTGTAATTTTTCTATCTATGCAAAGAGATCCTGTTCCAAGATCTAATGCTTTCTGGGAAAGTGATGAAACTCGCGCCCCTCTGAAAACGTCACCATGAACACTAAAAACAGAGTCATGCTGCAATCCATCACTTGTTGAATACTTAATAGAAAGAGCACCGTTATTAGAACTGGGTTTGTCAGCCTGTAAATAAACAGTTACCTTAACCTTATCACCTGCATCAGCAAGTACTTTGGGTAAAGAAGGCTCCGTTTTATAACTTATTCCGGGAAGTGAAAGACCGGTCAATGAAGAGCTAAGAATGCTCAATGAATCACAGCCCGGGTTGACAATAGTAAAGACGATCGAATCTTCAGGTGAGCAAGCATCTCTATCTGAAAAATTTATCACGTTGGTTGAAGTTGATGTTCCAAAAATAGATGTTCCCGGCAACCCATTTCCCTGAAGGGTAGATTCAGAAATAGTAGTATCTTCTGCTAAGTGATACTGAAAAACAACTAACGCAAAACTCTTTTGATTCTTAACTGGATGATACCGTACATGATAAGCCAAAATCCCGCCTGGTTCTAACTTATAAGGAAATCCTAATCCGCTTATATCTGAAAATATCGTGGAATTGTTATTCGTGATGCCGTCAATTGTAAGAGTGTCACAATTAAAATTATGAAAATAAATCGTCGTATCTACTACAGCACAAATTGAAGTAGGGGGAATACTCACAATATCGTCAGCAAGGACATTCATTACCCTATAACATTTGACTGCTAAGAATAGAGAAGTATCTCGCGTAACCCCTTGATGACTAAAATGCAGAATAACATTTGCACCTTGACCTCCAACGCCTGAAGGTGTAAACCGAATTACAAAAGAGGTGGACTCTCCGGGCGCAAGACCGATAGGAAGCTGTAGTGAACTAAGAGTTGCCTTGTCGAGCATTTGCCAATCAGCCGAAGCATTGAAAATTGTGCTATCAAGCCATAATGTGTCACAGCTGCCGTTCTTAATTGAAATAGTTGTATCAACAGTACGCTGACAAATATTCATCGAATCGAATTTTACATTTGCGGTACTTAATGAAAAGATCGGCTTATTTGCAAATGATTGAGAATTAATGGCGAATAATGTGTCAAATACAAGTGATCCGTTCAACATTGAACTGTGAACTTTGACATACGTTGTAGAAAGCGGAGTCTGCAATCCCAATATTTTCGGATCCCAATGAAAGGTCATGAAATCAGAACTTGCAGGACTTAAAGTATCAGGAAGAGTTGGGTATCTTGTGAATGCAAGGGCACCTGATGCAACTGCTGGGTCCGTTGAATCGATAAACTGTACTGACTCAATCCGCAATGGATTACAGGAAAGATTTGAAATTGTGAGATCAGCAGAAGCGCTGTTACAGAGCGTAGAAGCAAGATCAATATGGTCGGGGATAAAATTGGGGTTATGAGGTGGTTCATGGATACTACCATCGCCGCCATCAGTAGTCTTCCAAACGTTACCAACTTCATCGAAAGCATACACTACACCGCCAAGGCATCCCGTAACAGAAAACCGTGTATCCCTGAAGTTAGAAGGCCCACCGACGTTCACCCATGTTTTCCCTCCATCCGTCGAACGATTCATTCCTACGAAAGCCGGCGGATTCGGATACTGCCATACCGTCCAACTTTGAGTGTACATTACAGGTCCGACCCCGGCAATATGTCCGGTTGTCCTCCCCTGCAAAACACCTATGGTTTGCCATGTTATGCCATAATCAGAGGATCCATAAACATTCTGCCATCCGTTCGGATCAGTTTGAACTTTCTCCCCTGCTATAACAAAATTAGGAGTTCCTTTCTGCGCATACACTGCCCAACTTTCTACGGTAATATTTGAAGTAGGTGACCAGGAATTCCCTCCATCTGCACTATAGAGAGCTGTTCCCGGGGCATTCGCCCCGGAATTTGCAAAAACTGTTGCTACTCCATGAAGATCATCAACAAAATTTATACCATTAAAACGATCAGTGGATATACGGGTAAAATTTCCGCCGCCATTTGTAGATACAGATAGTCTGTTCAGTGAGAACCTATCGCCAAATATTACTGCTGTCGGTGTCTGATAAACAGATGTTACCTGTCCGGTAACATTTGGATTGACATTCCAGGTCACTCCTCCATCAACAGTATACCACAACCCCTTTGAATTATTATCATTCTCTATCCCCACCCAGCCATTGAGCGAGTCCCTCATGAAGATATCCGTTATGTAGCCATAAAAAGCAGGGGGGATTATACAATCGAGCCAAGTTTTTCCGCCATTATACGTTCTCTTGATTCCGTTATTGCCATCCAGACCGACAAATCCTCTTTGTTCATTAAAGAAAAATGAAGCGTTAACCGTTACATTAAATTGAGCGACTTTTTTCCACGAGGCATAACCGGAATTCGTAAAACTTAGCAAGGACATAAAAAGCAGCACGCTGCAAATACGGCGTTCAGAAAACAAATGAAAGTTGTTCTTCTGGGCACTACAACTCATTCTGCCTACGGATTATACCAAATGCACTTCCAAAATGGTAAAATGTGGGGAAATTCTTTACAAATATACAAAGAAAATGGATGAAATGTTCGACATTCAACAATAAGAACCCTCAAATAATTGAATTGTTACAGGAAAGAAAGCAAAAAACAATCTTTATCAAAACGAGAAATTATGAGAATAGGTCAGCGTTGCAATGATCTCGGTGAATGTTGATGCTCCGGCAAGTGAAGTTGTGTTCTCGGTAGCATAGATAGTCAATGAAAGTGTACCTTTCGTCGAAATTTTGTAGCTACTGTTGAGACTTTCGTTTATCGTGTTCGTTGTATAGGCAAGTGGCTGTATTGTGGATTGCGTGAATCCTAACGAACCTCCGATTGAAAGTGTATTCTCTAATAAGGACTTTGAAGCATTTAATGTTGCCCCTCTTAATTGCGTAGTTATCGCTGCCTGTTTTGTATTAGCATAGAGTATTGAAGCGCCAAGATTTAATCCTGTCTTCAGAAATGATAAATTATAATTAAATGAAGCAGTTGTTGTCAGAGAATTCGCAGATGCCTGTGTAACAACATTGAGGTCGGTATATTGTTGCTGAGAAACAGAAAGAATAAAAGAGTTAGTTGTCTCAGTCGAAATCAATAATACTCTCGGTGTAACCGATGCCGATTGAGAAACATTACGAACCTGAAATTGTCCGGTATCCGGAGGATTTGTTTGAAGTTTTGTTGCAGATTGTCCGGTAGAATAATTCGTATAGTTCAGATCAAGTCCAAAAACAGGTGCAGGATTAAAGCTAATATTTCCCGATCCAATAACACGTTGTGTTTGTGAGATCTTTGTCGCAAGCAAGTTATCGTGCTGCACACCAATTGAACCGGATACACGAAATTTGTTTTGGAAAAGATCGAAACTCGGTGCAAAGGTAAAATTTTCGAGATCCGAGGTATAATAATATGCTCCTAATGAATTATAATCCGGCTCAATTCTTTCCACTCCTAAGCGAGCAGTAAAATGAGGTATTGTAAATACAAGAGCCGCATTATCAGCCATTAACAAACTTGTTGATGATTTTACATCTATCAGTGAATGAAGGCTCTGGGGTATACTGCCGGAGTCTATCACAGAAGAACGGATATCACGGGTAAAAAAACTTACCGCGGCTTCACCCTCAAAAGCCAGTTCATCAATAATTTTTACTCTTGTATTTAGTGCAAAGACTGTATTTTCTTCGGGGAAAACATTTAATGAATCAGGTCTGTGAACAAGAGAACTTGAATCATCCTTCGCATGAAGATAAATAAAATCAATAAAACTGGTTGCTGAGCCATAACCCACTTTTGCAGCAAACCCCATACGTTTATAAGCAGGTTGAATATACGTATTAGCTGATGAAGCAGACGTATCTATTTCCACAGCACGTTGAAATCTTCCGTACATTACTGACAATCTTAGAGGTTCCGTATTTATGTCGATTCCGGCTCCAAGAAATGTTATCCCGGCAAGTGTATATTTTGAATATGTAAGGGAATTGTAACCTAAATGGAGTGTGACCGATTTATAACTTGGTGATACACCAAATTGATCAAAGGGCTGGCGAAAATCACTTTCCTGATCTGAGAGAATAAATGTGAAAGGAAGCGAGACTCCGTATAGAGTAAGAGTCGGGCTGCCGACTATTGTCCAAGAAGTAGGTGGTCTTCTCGCAGGTGCTCCTGCTATAGAATATTTTGTACCGGAAAGGCTTATTGATCCGTCAAGACTTACAGGTTTCTGGTCGCCAAGATTATTCAAATCTTGAGCATAAAGGGGTTTTGCATTAAGCAAAAGGAAAAATAGAATAAGAGAGAGCGGACTAAATACAGTCCTTTTTCGTATTGTTTGCAACACCACTTTATAGTTTTCTTGCATTCACGGGGGTCTTAACGAATTCAAATATACAAAATGGATTCACCCTCCTCCGGAAAAGTAGAAATACAAATGGAGGCAACTCTTAACAAAAAAAGGATTAAAAGCTTCAAATATCGTATCTTTGTATCGAAATTCTGACGCAGTTAACAAATATTTTTTTTATGTCCTTAGTCTCGCTTAAATCGGTTTCGAAAATATACGGCTCATATAAAGCCGTGAATGATGTTTCTCTTGAAGTTTCTTACGGTTGCATCTTTGGACTTCTCGGTCCTAACGGAGCAGGCAAAACTTCGACCATCCGTATGATCACTGGGATTACACTCCCCGATAACGGCGAGATAACACTTTTCGAAGAACCTCAGCGAGCAGATCATCAAAATCTGATCGGCTACATGCCGGAGGAGCGTGGACTTTATCGTAAGCTCCCAGTTCGAACGCAACTTGAGTACCTCGGCGCGTTGAAAGGGTTAGATAAAGTGACACTGAAAAGAAACATCGATTACTGGCTTGACCGCTTCGAAATTCAAAGTTGGGCAAAGAAAAAAACAAATGAGTTGTCAAAAGGAATGCAGCAGAAATTGCAATTCATCGTTACTATCCTGCATGACCCTAAGCTGCTTGTTCTCGATGAACCTCTTTCCGGACTTGACCCTATTAATTCTGAGATCATAAACGAGATCATCTTAGAAGAAAAAGCAAAAGGCAGAAGTATATTACTCTCAACTCATAGGATGGAGCAGGTCGAACAATTATGCGACGAGATTGCACTAATGAATCTTGGAAAGGTTATTCTCTCAGGAAAGCTTCGTGAGGTGAAAGAGCGATCGGGTAAAAAAATGGTACGAATCATTTATTCTGGCGCTGATAACTTGTCGAATCTCCTTAGTCATTTCCCCATCCGAATTGCTGAAAGTCATCCAAACGAATTACTCTTTGAAATGCTAACCGGAGCTGAACCGAAAGCTATTCTCCGTGCTTCTCTTGACGCTGTTGATGTGATTAAATGGGAATTGGTTGAACCACCGTTGAAAGAAATATTTTTGGACGCCGTAGCAAAAAATAATTAACAATGAACAAAATGCTAATCGTGCTCAGGCACGAATTCCGACAGAAGATTCGCTCGAAAGCCTTTATCATACTTACCTTCATCGCTCCACTCATCATGGGAGCGACTATTGCTATACCTATTTTGATCTCGACGATCAACGAAGGAAATGATAAGCAAATTATACTGATCGACTCGACAGGGAAACTTGGCAGGTATTTCACTGTCGATTCGAATAAACGTACTATTCTTCAAAATCCGGGGAGCGTTAAATCCCAAAATCCATCATTCGGTCCATCAATACATATTTCCATTATTGATCCAGTGATGGTTTCAGCAAATACTTTAGATTCTCTCAAATCACAACTTCTTCAAAAAAAGATCGCAGGATATTTGCTTATTCCTCCAGGAGCAATCTCTGATAGCAATATTACAGCCACACTTCGAGTCACGAATGCGAATGACTTTACTGTTGAAGAGTTTCTATCGAGCCATTATAAAGACGGGTTGTTCGCCGAACGTTTAAAGACAAGCGGTATTGACCCTGAATTTGTTCAGCGTGCGAGAAAAGGGTCCGAGATAAGCACACTAAAAGTCAGCGAAGGAAAAGAAACAAAGGATAATGGCGTCGGATTTGTCGGAGGGTACATAACGGGCATGTTTCTCTATATTTCCATGCTGCTTTATGGTTCGCTTATTATGCAAAGTGTGATCGAAGAGAAAAACTCTCGCGTCATCGAACTTCTTTCATCAAGTGTTAAGCCGATCGATATACTTATTGGCAAAGTTCTCGGCGTTGGCTTGGCAGGCTTACTTCAGGTCTCCGTTTGGGCTTCGATGTTTGCAGCCGTTAGCTTCTTTGCTCTTCCGGTAATTCTTAGTACCCTTGGTGCGGGAGCAGGAAACATTATATCCCCATCTTCATTCATTTACTTCGTCCTGTATTTCGTATTTGGCTATCTCATGTATGCCACACTTTATGCCGGGGCAGGGGCAACCGTAGAGCAAGCAAGCGACGCACAGCAGGTATCAATGCCTATTACCTTGCTAATCATCCTGCCTATTATTATGATGACTAGCGTGATCCAATCCCCATCTACAACATCGAGTGTTATTCTTTCGCTAATACCCTTCTTCTCACCTATCCTAATGATGGGGAGAATCTTCAGCGAAACACCTCCTTTCTGGCAGATCGCACTTTCCTTTGTACTTATGGGAGTAACATTCTTCGGAGTGCTCTGGATTTCTGGTAAAATTTACCGAACCGGAATTCTTATGTACGGGAAAAAATATTCCTTACGAGAAATATTCAAGTGGTTAAAGTACTCATAAATTATGCAGAAGGGAGACGAAAAAGGAGTTTTTTGAATTTAAAGTTTTTTACTTTTGGCTTATTTAGTTTTCCTCCCTGCCCATTCTACATCAGTTATTCCCGCAAGCTGATTTGCTCTGCGTGCGAAAACAAAAAAGAGATCTGAAAGACGGTTGAGGAATTGAATATCGAATTCGCCGAGATCTTCACTTTCTGACAGTACAACAACTTCCCTTTCAGCGCGGCGGCAGACCGTTCTGGCAAGATGGAAATAGCCTGCAAGCGCTGAGCCGCCAGGCAGAACAAATTTCTCAAGGGGTGGAAGATATAATTCTTCTGAGTCAATGAGAGATTCTAATTTCTTCACATCAGGTTCTTCAATGCGTGGAATATTATATGTGGTTTTAGATTCCAAGGGAGTTGCAAGATCGGCTCCGAGGACAAAGAGACTTTCCTGTATATCCTGAAGAACAGCTTTAAAATATTCTGCTCCACTTTGAGCACAAAGAATGCCAATGACACTGTTAAGTTCATCAACAGTACCATAAGTCTCAATCCGTTGTGAACTCTTTGCAACTCTCCCGGCTCCGAAAAGCCCGGTAGTGCCGTCATCTCCTGTTTTTGTATAAATCTTCATGCTTCGGCTTGTAGGATTGATTTTATCTGGACGATCTTTTTTCGCAGGCTTTCAATTTCATTAGGTGACAACTGTTTTGACGTGGGTTTTTGGTAATATATTTCTAAGGAATTAAGATCGATAAGCATATCGGTAAGCACCGTAAGTGCTGTTCCGATCCTACCGTCGATTTCGCCTTTCATGAATATCTGATCTTCGAGCAATGTTTTATACTCCATAATTTGCAAGTTCACCGAAACTAAATCGTATTTCCGAATGATAACCTAATCGACGAACAAGGCCTCTATCGCGACGCCTGAAAGAATTACTTTCCATAACAATAACAACTGCCTTATTTTCTTCTAAAAATCTCATAGCATTGACCGTCGGAGTACTTACCGATAAAGCAAGAAAGAGGAAAATCTTCGCAATGGATCGCGAAATAAAAATAACTATAGTACGGAAAATGTTCGGCACAATAGTGACAACATCAAAGGAATGGATTATGCTCCATTCGGCGAAAAAAGATTGGAAGATTTTAAGATAGTGATAATCTCAGCATTGCAGATTCAAAAACAATATCAGGGCTTATACTGCTCATACATTCATGAGTATGAATAGGGCATTCATTACTTCCATGAGAAGCACATGGGCGACACCAAAGCTCCTTGTTTTCTATGACTATCCCTAATTCCTGCGGAGGAGCAAATCCAAAATCTGAAACGGTTGGACCAAAAATTACTACGCTAGGTGTATTGGTTGCTGTTGCAATATGAACGGGCGCGCTATCATTAGAAATCAGGATATCACTATAAGATATGACAGCCGCAAGCCCTTCGATCGATGTTTGCGATAACAGATTTAACATATTAGTATTTAATGACTTATGGATATCAAATAGATGCAATTTGCTATTATTTCCAATCACTACAATGCTATGTTTTTCATTTAATAATCTATTCATTAAGGCCAGAAAGTTCTCTATTCCCCACTGTTTTGTTTTCCAAACACTATCCGGAGCGATGGCAATAATTGGTCGCGGCAAATTTAATAATTCTTTTGGCAACGAAGATTCCAAGGGCTGCAATTTTGGGAGTGTTTTTACGTTGGCCTCAGGCAATATAGCTTGAAGAAGCCGAATAGCTTTTGCAGTATGAGGCTCCTGCACTTCTCTGACATTATGGGTGAGTACTTTATTTTCACCATAGCCTATTTTTTGACCAGCATTAAGCCGTTCAATAAGCATTATTGTACGTTTCGAGTTGTGAAAAGTAAAGACTATATCGAATTGCTCTGTATTCAGCTCAGAAGCTTTTTTCTGTATTCCTTCAAGACCGCTTTCAGTGTTATATTTATCGAAGGTAAAAACTTTATTTACTGAAGGGGAAAGTTTGATAGCAGCTGCAAATTCAGGTCTTACAAGATACGAGATTTCGGCTTCAGGAGATAGCCGACGTAATTCCTCTGCAAGGGAGAGCGAAATTATTGCATCACCAAGAAAGGCAGTTTGAATAATCAGTACTTTCATTGCTTATGCATTTTTCCACCGACGATGTTGCCAAAGCCATTGATCGGGATGCCTCCGAATTGCATCCTCAAGAAGATGAGTATGGCGATAGGTTAATTCCTTGATATTATCAACAGAATCTTCAATAAGATCAGTGTGAGGAATATCGTGAAATGTAATGATATAATCTCCATTAATACCTCTAATGCATTCGGCAAACAGCATTGGAGACTTGGTACGAAGCGCCAATCGAGCTGGGCCTTCAAATGTGGGGACTTCCCTGCCAAAGAATCTTACCTTACAGCTATTAGCGGGGGCTGCCTGATCGGCAAGAAGAGCTATACATTTACCATTCTGAAGCGTACTGAACATTCGTCTAATATCGCCGGAGTTGATAAGTGAATTACCACTTCTGATACGCATCTTTTCCAAGAATTTTTCCGCAAATGAAGTTGGGATATTTTTCCTGACGATTGCAAAATTCTCATGAAGAACCAATGCGCCACCTACAGCAAGCCATTCCCAATTGGCAAAATGTCCTGCAACAACGATCAATCCATTCTCTTCTTTAATATATTTATGAAAAAGCTGAGGATTGGAAACAGTAATATGCTTTTGGATATTCTCTTTACCTGCAAATCTTAAATAGAGCATTTCAGCAAAGACTATGCCGAGATTCGAATAACTTTTTATTGCTATTAATTTCTGCTGATTTTCTGACAATTCAGGGTAGGCACGACGAAGGTTTTCGAAAGTTACGTACTTTCGGATGCCCAAATAATATGCAATCCATGCCGTGAGACTCCCAATAACAGAAAGTGCCAGTCTTATCACTAAACAATATATTAATGGGTCTGAGCGGCTTCCTGGGAGTACCAGTCGGGTTCGTAGACCTCACCCTGTACATTTGAATGTACAAGAGTAAACCTGCCACCACCTTGTCGATCCACAAAAACAAAAATAGCATGGCTATCAGACATCAAGCGCAAGTTTTTATCAAAATATTCCCATGTAATGTATGGCTTTGCATCTACTGAATGAAGTACTGGTTTAACATTACGATCATCAGGCGCTCCGTAGGTAAGGTATATTCTTCCAAAATCCATCTGCCAACCAGGTGTTTTTTGATATGTAAATTTTCTATTTGCTTCATCCACGCGCTTATAATAATCTTTATACGACTGAAGCGGAGTACGAACACCTAGCTCCTTATCTTTTCCTCTCCAAAAACTGAACAAGAACTGACGCTCCTGATTTGCATCATTTTCAAGATTTGCAGCAGCTTTCGTTGCATCAGTACCTGCTGACTGATTGCCGGGTGCATCAAGATCAGTTTTCTTCTTCAGTTTCTTCCATGCCTTTTTTTGATCATTAGAGCCTATATACATTGCCTGATCTCCCTTTTCCTCAAGTTCCAACTGAGACATTCTACTAATATCAGATTCAGCAAAGATAGCGCCTTCATCAAGCACTGCATTTGAAGAGGCATCTGACTGATCCTCAGATAATTTCATTCCGCTGTCATAATAAAAATCCTTCTGCATCAATGTTTCAACATTGCCGCCATGCTTAGCGACAACTTCCAGAATATAACTATCTGTCGGCAAACCGTCAATATCAATTGAGCCAATAAGAGGAATAGTGGTAGATGATAGCGATTGACTATGAGAATTTGAAAACATTTCATGCTTCTGACCATCCAAAACCCTTGTTACAATTTCTATGCTTGATCCTGAAGAAACTGTAGTCTTCGGTACATATAATTCCGTATAGTAATAGAGTTTACTGTTTTCAGGTCTGAATACTGTGGAGGGGTTAGGGGAAATGATATAGCCGACCTTTTCAAATAGGTTATTACTGTTCTCAGACTTGACAAGGGAGTTAGCAAGTTCTATTCCGCCCATAAAGAATTTGTCTTTGTCGGAAACAGGAGCGAGAAAGGCACGTTTGATAGTATCATTCACATCTAATCCTTTTGCGTTCTTGGTTCTAAAAATGAGAACAGCTTCAGCTTTTGATTTAATGGTTGCTGATAATGCGATGCCATCTAACATAAGTGATCCTTTTGCACTATCAACCGAAGACGCTGTACCGGTATAAATTTTTTCTTTTTTTATGTCTTGCCCTGCTATGAGATGACCATCCTGCCATATTTCGGCACGGGCATTAATTTGAGCAACCCAGCCGGTTCCACGCTGCTGTAATCCTAAGGCACCGACTACAACACTATAATATATCTCAATTTGTACCTTGCCCGAATCCCTGGCAAAAGCTACTGCGTCCATTTCAACAGTTCCTTGCTGTGCTTTGCTAACGGTGGCAAAAAAAGAACAAAGCAAGATAAATAAAACTATTGCGTTTTTCATTAGGATATGCAAAGATGTGAATTTAATAGAAAAGTATACGATTTTTGCACCTTCTGTTACAAATAAAAAGAGCGCCTTCTATGAATAGTAAGGCGCTCAAAATTCATTTAAAAATGTATTACTGGAACGCCGCGCTAACGGAGATCCGATGTATCAAACCTAAATTCTTTGTTGTGTTGATCGAGTAATCGATCGTCCCGAGAAAATCTTCAGATTTATACTTAAAACCTGCTCCAAGTCCCAAACCAAGCTGATCCTGATTGAATCCGTACCCAGCTCTGAAAGCAACTATATCATTCCATATATATTCACCACCAATATTGTAGGTTTCGGGGCCATCAGAGTGCGCCGCAAAATCCATCGCAACATTCAACTTCTGGTCATCAAGCTGACCTTGAAATACATCTGTTCCAACACCGATTCTGAATGATAACGGAAGAGAGAAATTACTTGTAACAAGGAGAGCATCCAATCCGCGAGATGTCGTGTTCAGTGTATTATCCTGAGCTACGATTGAAAGCGAATTACCGGAAAAGCCTCGGTCAGGTCCGAGATTAGTAAGCGCTAATGAGATTTTCAAATGGTAAAAGTCGGTCTGATAGAGAGAGCCTGCATCAAACCCTATACCATCGGCAGAAAGATCAAGGATAGTACTACGAATGTATTTTATTGTAGCACCAAAGGAGAACCTGTCTGTCAGTGCTCCGGCAAGAGTTACACCAAATGCTAAATCATTGGCGTTAAATGTGCCGGCATTAATATCTTTTTGGATCGTAGACTTCTGGAGAGCTCCATTATCAAGAACGATCAAGCTGATACCGAAACGATACCTGTCACTGACAGGAAGAACTGCGCCAATAAAATTATGATTCGTCCCACCAAACCAAGCGGTGTAAGTTGCAGCGGTATTAATGCCTTTTAGACGTGCAATACCTGCCGGATTCCAGTAGAGCGCAGAAATATCATCTGCGAGTGCGCTAAAAGCGCCCCCCATACCTGCAGCCCTTGCACCAACACCGATACTTTCAAACAACGAGCCGCTGGCACCGACATTGTTGAAATTTGCCGCAGTCGTAGCTGTCGTCGTCCCACCTTGTGCGAACGCAACATGTGAGAGCAACAGCATTCCGGCTATTACTAATGACAACCGACTCAACTTTAGAACTTTCATGGTGATAACGTGAGATGAAAAATTTTGCATAGTCCTGATATTTCTCTCTTACCTAATATTCATACACAACTCAGTGAAAAACCGAATCCCGCCCCTTTAAGGAAGAGGCGGGAGTTAAAATAATTCTTAATGAACTAAGCGGTAACCGCCAAGTACCACTGCGAATTTTGTTGTCATTTCGCCAAGTACGGTAACTCCGTCTTTTGGATCCTTCGCTATTACACGTGCAAGGAATACCTGACTACCAACTCGCTGTCTGCCTTCAGAAAGCAAATTCCATTCTTCGACATTATAACGATCAGCAAGATTCACAGTACCATTGGTTACTGAAGCAACTCCATTATGCTCTATCGTTTTTACAAGTTGACCTGCAAGGTTGTAAATTTCGATCGTAGCTCTCGGCGGAAGTCTTGTAAAGAATAACTTTGCATTATCCGTCGAGGTCTGACCAAGGTGTTCAACTATATAAGGATTCGGTACAACTTGTACTTCATCCAAAATTTTTGACTGAGTGTACAAGCTATTATCTGAGAAGTCAAGCTTCTTATCCTTCGATGTCTTAACAATAAACTGAGAGCCCGGGAATGGCAAGCCAGCCATAAGTCCGCTAAAGCTGACCGTAATCTTATCATTAGGTTGGAAATCTGTAGCAAATGGTCCTGCGTAGCTTGTTGTTGTATCACCCGTAGAATTATCGTTTATTCCCGGGAAATTGAACATCAATTCAGCTCCGCCAAAACGGAATCTATGGACTGTTTCCAAATATTTCTTTGCACCGGCATCGTAATTAGCTTTATCATGAGTAAAATAATACATACCGATGGTCTTCGCGAACGAATTAAAACTGTTATTGTCTCCATCATTATCTTCAGTATAATGGAAAGCATCGATCGCAAATTTTCCCGCAAGCGGAACGATCATTGAATCAGGATGAGAATTGTCAGGCAATGGAGTGCCATCTGTAGCTTTTACAAAACTATTATAATAATTTGCATCAGCCTCGTAGACAACATCATTCCTATTACCAGGTCTTATCACACTGAGATTTTGGTTGCAGTGAGAAGTTGCAGTGATCGTTACCGGTAATACTTTTGGACGGAAATCAGCGCCTGAGCTTGGATCCTTCAGATGATCCAAATTCTTAATGATAAGATGTGTAGTAGTATCATACTGGTCTTCAACCCAATTTACGGCTGACCCGAAAGTGATGTCATAACTTGATACACCTAAACCACCTTGGAATGAAGGTAATGTATAAGCGGTATCAATATTAGAGAAATCCTTTACTGCTCCGGCAGGTGCACGTCCGGTACGTCCGGAAATACTGACTATATCAGGTGTACCCTGATTCCCATTATTAAATTTAATGCTTTGCAAGCGATAAGGGGCTTTTAACTGTTGGTATTGGTAATCAACAAGTACGTCAAACGCCTGATCAATCGTCTGGTAAGGTGCAAATAGCGAATTATTTGTCGTAAATCTACCTGATCTGGTCGTGTCAACATTCTGCCCAAGAACACGTTGAGTAATTCCTGTTACATAACTATAAGGAGTATATACAGGGGTCCCTGCCGGATTATACAATTTATCGTATGTCAGAACTTTCCCTTGACGAGTGTCCGTAATATCAACGTTCATATTCAGCGGGCTTTGATAGAGGAAGCGATGGTTATATTCCGTCCATCTTGGCTGGAATGATACGATAATGGTATCATTAGAATACAGCTGCAAGAATTTTCCGGTATCTTTTACTTCAACGGTAACAGATGTGCCTGTTGAAGCCAGACCTGTAAGTTTATTATCCAAAGCACCGCTATTACAACTCGAATCCCCTGCTATCGTATTAGGCAGATCAGGGAATACAGGTTTGCACGGAATTCCTGTTGTGAAATTTTTTGAATTCACTAATGCCGTTGTCAATGGGCCGACACGGTTCAAAGAATCATACTCATCTGTTGCAAGAATGAAGTAGTAATATTTCACACCATTATAGAGCCCTTCAGTACCTGAAAGAACACCATCGGCATTATCATCCCCGTAATCAAGGAATGAATGTGGTATTTTATTTGGAGTCTGACTGATCCTTGTAAACTTTGTCCCCACAGCCAAAGCATATTTTGCTCCGCTTTTCAGCGTCAATGTATCATAGAGACTATCTTGACGCATGTCATAGACATTCCAATGCCCAAGATGAATAATAGGATTAATACCATCAGGACGAATCGTAGAATCATGGTCAGAACGAGTTGTCCTGTAAAGATCATACGTATTAAAGGCAAGCGTACCGCTGCTTAAAGGGTCGACAGAGTTATCTGCGGTGCTATCCCATTGAACGAGTATTGCACGATCAAGGCAAGTTGTACGAATTGTCGGAATCTCAGGAGGAACAGGTGTAACGAAGTGTTTCACCGTCACTGAGCATGGCGTAGTCGAATCACCGGGCGAATAAGTACCTGTTGTATCAGCAAAAACCTGATGGGCAAAAGCAATAAGTCTTACAACTGAATCCTTGTTGTCTTTTACGGTTGTTGTACTCGGGCGTGCAATTCCAATTCCTACAGTCGTTTCAACCGACTTACCGGGGCCGAGGGTAAAAGGTCCTGTTGCAAACAACAGACGCATATCTGCAACGATTGTTTCGTCATGGTCTTTGAGCCCAGAAGAAAGGAAATCATAACGCAAATCAGGTGTAGGCGGATCATTCGCAATTGTCCATTGCTTGAATGTTGTCATTCCAAGCTGTTTAGCACCGTTGCAATATCCTCCGACTGCTTCACTATCAGAAATATCAATAATTTCGCCGTTCGGTGAAGTTACAGGACTTTCAAGGAATGTAAATCCGATTGCTCCATATTCACCTGGTGGAACTGCTGTATTCTCTGCTTTTGACCATTGGCGTGCCATATTCAAGGCCGTCGGATCATTATGGTAAGGAGAGGAAGCAGGAAAGAATTTCTGACAGTCAGTCAAATCTTGTGGTGATGCACCAAAATATGAATTAATATCATTAGCTGCAGCTCCTCCACCTACTCCAAGATCCGGATCGAAGGCAGGTGACAGAAAGCATTCAAACAAAGTATCTTTAGATGCATTCGTTGCTTTTCTGCGAATGAACATCATATCGCGATATTTACCAAAACTCCAAGAATAAATAACCTCGACAATATTTAAGCCAAAAGGATAACCGCTTCCTGCTTTGTATTCCGGATTTGCGGACACAATCTGATCAGTATAGATATTCACAATATCTTCCTGTGAGAGCATTGCCGGACGAGGTATTTTCGTACTATTTGGCAAAGTCTGATTTGCATCGGACAATTTTGAAAGAGCAAGGCGCTGACCTTCATCAGCAATATAATCACCGAAATAATAATTACGGTCTAATGTCTTGGTAGTTGAAGTATCCCAAAGCGGCCAGTGAGCGTATGGAGGTGGTACACTAGAATTGATGCCGCCAATATATGAACCGTTTGTTTTACTATACCTCGGGCTTACATAAGAAATATACTTTGACGTATTCGCTCCGTTTTCCGGATCATTGATCTCGCCTTCAGTGAACCAGCCTGCACCGGAATTCGGATTGTAGCCAAGTTCGCAAAGTTTGCGCTTCTTACCAGAGATATTTTTCTTCGTAGCAAACCAAAGTCCGCCTCCAAAAATATAGGAATTTACCGATCCACGCGGCCAGTTACAACCAGCAACGGCATCGTTATTAAACAAGACACCCTTATTCGTGTAGAAGAAATCAATATTGCTAAGCGAATTGCGCTGACGGTAAAAAGTAAGAGTACTTGATGTGCCCTTCACTTTCGATACAGGGCGGGCTTCCAAATTCCCGAATGATCCGAAGAGCGTAACAAAAGCTATGAGCGTCATTACAGCACGGAGCGTAAGCTTAAGATCAAATTTGAACTTCATCTTCATATCAATATATAAAACTTTCGTAAAAAAATTTTTCACTAGTTAAATGTAGTTGGGCTGTGCTTTGCAATTCTTAGAAATGGAGAGCAAAGTTTAAGTAAAAGCGTCTTGGAATTTGATAATTGGTTCGGCGCGCGAAGCGATCAGCACGCTGCCTCTGAAAAGCTTGCGCCTGCTCATCAATGCTCACACGCCCATCCTTATTCAAATCCCATCGCGGATTATAGAGAAGCATGCCCAAGGCATCTAATTGATTACCAGCTGCGTTAGTCGGATCATTAATAAAATCCACTGTTCCTGTATAAACAGCATTGATTCCATCATCGTCTGCCTGACCGGAAGTATTGTAAACGGTTATCGGATTATTGGTATTAAAAAGATTATAAATTTCAAGCTGGATATCGAAGGATGAAGTTCCGATTCCTGATCCGAAAACATCAGAAAGAGGTATGTTTCTGGTGATCGTAGCTTCTGTTTCAAAGTAAGATGGCTGACGTGAACCATTATGCTCTCCTGTCTGCTGGCCTCTGACGTTGAAAGCAGTGTAAGGCGTTCCAGTTTCGAAAATCGTTTTTGTACTGAAGTTAAAGAATTCAAGGAACGGTATTCCTGCAATCTTTGGTCCTTCATTCCTTCCAAATAACACGGTCATCAACAATTGCGCAACATGAGTACGATCAAAATCTAAAGGATAAGGTGTCAGAGGCAGTACGGCAACCTCAGCGTCCGAACTCTGATTGATAAGAGCAGAATAATTAGAAGTTGCAGTGCTTGATGTACCGGCTGTAGTTGAATAGGTATAATTAAATTTCGCTGAGAAATTATCCGACATTTTCTTTTCAAGCGTCATCTCGATACCTTTATAATTTCCGTACTCATTATCTGTATAGAGATAGTATCCAAGTGCCAGACCAGGTGAAGTAATTCTTGCCAAACCTGAGATATTGCTCATCTTTTTATAAATACCATTTACTGATAGACGAAGAACATCTGTTAATCCTGTTTGAAAACCGACATTAATTTCCTCATCCGTTTCGCCCTTAAGCCCTCCATTGCCAATAATATTATTTCCGCGGGCAAGAACTGCATTAAAATCACCGCCTGTTGCTGTAAGCACCTCACTAAAAATCGGGTTCTTAAAATAAGTACCAAAATTAAAACTAAAGGTGGTTTTATCAGTTACGGCATAGGTGATTCCGAGACGGGGACTTAACAATGCCTGGACTGGTGCAGAAGTAAAATTACCGACAGTTACTCCGTTTACTACATGAAGCGGATTGTATGGATCAACTAAAACGTGGTCATTATTGGGATTATAAACATCCAGACGCAAGCCAGGCTGGAAAGTTATATCGCTGAATTCCATTTTATCCTGAATATAAGCGCCTGCAATAACAGGCTTCACATCAAAGGAATCCCTAAATGGATTTGCATCCCAAGGCAAACCGTTTGCATAGTTATTAATATTATAAACATGTGCCTCAATACCGACATCGACACCATGTGATCCGAATTGATCATTATAATGTGCGTCAAGAGATATCTGTTTTATAGTCTGCGTACTAAACCCCTGAACATTTCCTGCTGCAAAAAAAGTATTCGTCAAACCGTATGGATTATTAGTTGACAACGTTATTCCCCCACCTTCAATGTGACCAGTAAATGGATTGATACCAGCTCCGGAAAGATTAAGAATATTTGATGGGTTATGAGGATCAGCAATCTGTTTTGATACAGGGGTATAGATATCAACAATTCCATCAGGTCCGGGGGTCACGGTATGGGTATTATCATCATAGGTAAAATTATCCTGAGCATTGTATATTTTATACATACTAAAAAGTCCGCCACCTTGAGATGCGTCATATTTACCAACATTATCACTTGAAGCCTCATACCCGGCTGTAACTTTCAAAATACCTGTCGAGCCAATTCCGGTATTTGCGTTGATTGAATAAATATTATCAATCTTATTTTCTGCGGGAATTTCTGCGGGATCACCATACGTAACACCCCAAGATGTAAACTGTTGATTTGTTGACGACAATGCAGCATCAGCTGAGAGGTGTAACCCCAAGAGATCAAAAGTAAGTTGTGCTGTTGCTCCTCGAGCATAATAATTGTTATTCGGAAGATTTCCAAGATTATTTCCAGCCGGATCAAGAACCGCAAGCCCCGCACCCTGACCTGTATAAGGATTAGGCCCCGCATTATAGAATTGCTGACTATTTCCTTTAGCTGTAACAAAATATTTAACGTCTTCAGTTATAGGGCCGCCAAAAGCAAGTTCATAAGTTTTGTCATTTACCCCCATTTGTTTATACCCATTGCCTGAAGTACCATTTAAACTTGGCAGATCCTGGCGATAACGAGCCATAAACTCAAAATTTGAAGCTCCACTTCGAGTAGTAGAACTGATTGCGCCACCAGTAGTATTGCCTTTGGAAGCATCAAGACCACCGGTAGAAACTGATACTTCTGAAATTGCAAATTTAGAGATCGCAGTTTGTGATATACTTTCTCCCCCACTTACAATATTGGAAGTTTCAATACCATTAAGCCGTTCAGAATTTTGGGTGCCACGACCTCCGTGAATCGAATATCCTCCGTTAGAACCGTCGGCTATTAAACCAGGGGTAATTGCGACTACGTCGCGTATGTTTTGAGTATTTGCAATGGTCTGGATCTCAGTGCTTGATACTTTATTGGTAATACCGATCTTTGTTATATCAACGATCTTTTCAGCAGCGACCACGATCGTATCTTGGTGTTTCGAAGATAGCTTAATATCAAGTTTTGTTGTTTGGTCAGAAACGACCTTAACTCCTTTAATGGTAAAAGGCTCAAAACCTGCATATTTGGCAATCACAGTATAGTTTTCCGAAGGTGCAACGTTGATGATGGTGGCAACACCGTTATCTTTTGAAAGTGCACCCTGTTTAGTCTCAATGATTTGAATACTGGCCTTCAGGAGAGGCTCACCTTTTGTATCGGTAATCTTAGCACTGATCTTTCCGGCTTGCGCAAAAGCACTTGCCGATAAAAGGCTTGCGACAAGAAGAACAATAAAAGAAAACATAAGCGAATGTACTGATGTTTTAATCCTTGGCATTGCAGTAAAAATATTGTTCAAGTAAAAGAGATATCTAAAAACTACGTGGGGCGTCACAACTCCAAAAGCCCCTTATAATAAAAACACAACAAACTCGATTAAGTCGCAAATCCTTCTTAAAGATCCTCAACCCAAAACAAAATTACTCGGGCTGTTTTATTAATAAAAACAGCCTGAGTATTCAAACGCTTATTTCACAAGAGACATTGTCCTCGATACACTGCCATCGGCAGTTTTTAAAGTATAAGTATAAATTCCATCCCCCAGGTTTGGAGCATTAAAAGGAACTCTATGTTCACCGGCAGAAAGTCTTCCGTGATAAATGATCGCTACTTCCCTGCCAAGAATATCCGAGACGCTGATTGTCACGTTATCCTCATTTTTCATCGTCACAGGGATTGAAGTAGATGCAGCAAATGGATTGGGGAAGTTTTGAGCCAAAACATTAGACATATCAGCTATATTACCGTTGACTTTGCTCTTGACTTCTGACTTATGATACCATGTATTAATAGTCCAACCGGCTTGCCCAAAACCAAACTGTTCGCCGGGGAAAGAATCCACAGCAAAATTCACATGAAAAGTTGTCGACCCAGCGGTTCCATAATTAACAAGAGCTCCACAAGGCAAGTGGTAATCAAGTTTATTTTCCGTTGCAGCATTCGGGTCATTTGCTATGAATGGAGCGGGATCAGACCAACTACTACCCCCATCAGTCGTTTCTTGAAAGTAGATGCTGCGGAATAAATACGTTTTCATCACGCTCTGATCTCCAAGTTGATCAACAACCATAGTATCCCCATCCTGGAATGTTGAATAATAAACCCGGAAATATTTCGGATTAGCCGATACAGCGGTTGATACCTTAGAAATAAACGCTATTCCTGTAGGCTCAATATCTGTTCCTGTCGGTGGAGGGGTAAAATAAGACGATTGATTTACTATGTCAACGTTCATATCTACACCATTAATTGTCAAAGTTGTAAACGCAGGGGCAATTGCAGCATTGACATTTAATATCTTAACAGAATTATCACCCATAGCCCAATAACAAACCATTCCGGTATAGGGATAGAACGTATTAGCTCCTAAAACCTGATAATCAGCCTGCCAAATAAAATGAGGGTTAGACGTCCTATCGTAAAAGAAATCAAATCCGTCATAATCGGCCAAAAGACCACCCGGACCAGATTGGTCAGGAACATATAATTCATTATATGTACTAGGCCATGTCTTTCCGCCATCAACAGATTCATTATAATAAAGTCCTTTATCAGAATTATCTCCTTGCACCCATAATATTCCAATTTTTCCAGTTGGAGATACTCGCAAAAGATCGGCACCACCCGTACAGAGAGAACTCTGATTGTCGGATCCCCCCGGCTGGTTCAACCATCCAAGCCAAGAAGCGCCGTGACCTGCATCAAGCGAATAAGCCCCAAATTCAAGATTTTGTGCGGGAGCTGATGAAGTAGCCTGCAAAACACAACCAAGCACATAGAGAGTATCTTGATTTAAAGAAAGTCCAAGCGAAGGGTACCCAATGTCTTTTGTTAAACCGTCTGAGGCAGTACGATTGGCAGCATATAATTTAAAATTTCCGTCTCCGGGAGCACCTTGCTCAATATATACATGAGTCGTCCAATTTGTTTGACCGGTATTAGGTCCGTTATGAGCAGCAATGATCGGCACGTAGTTTCCATCTCGTTTATAGAGAATAATACTTGGAAAACCTAATCGTACATTTCCAACAACCACCGGAGCTTTCCAAGTCACTCCTCCATCTGCACTATAAGTGTATTGAACTCTACGGCTCGGGTAAGCACCAGCTACCGTATCGCTTGGACTTTGGCTTGTTGTTACCATTGATATAAAATGCAAACGGAGAGGATTTTCCGGATCAACCACAAGATTGTGCATTGACCGAGAGTTTGTTCCTACATCATAATAAGAAGAAATAGGCAGCTTATCAGCACCTGGAACAGAATACATTGGAGAAAGAGGGCTGCCAGGGAAATTATCATTTAAAGTAGAAGTTGGTAGCGCATTACTCGTTTCATATTTATGAAAAGTTGACATCTGACATGCGCGCTGCAAAGGGTCAGACTTTTTCAACTGAGCTGAAATCTCCGTCGAATTAATAAGCATCAAACAAAACAAAATAGCTGCAACGATTTTTTTCATAAAATAAAGAATAATCATTTACACAACAAAGCCATCGAATGAGATGTGGCGAAGAATTCTTTGCAAAATACGGCTTTTTTCATACCGTTTCTTCAATTTCTTCTTTTTACTAGAACACAGAACTCAATCGGAAGTTGCGCCAAGTGAGCCGGCAACAATATCCTTAAGGTATGCACGGAGGGCGCGAACGCCTTTCCCATCCTTTGAGCAGGTCTTAAACACCGCACCTACCCTTTCGAATTCCTTTTTTAGATACTTTTCATGTGCAGAAATGTCCTGTTGCTTGACTTTATCGATTTTTGTTAATACAATAAACCAAGGATGTTCCTGTTCCGAAAGCCATTTCATGAGGATCACATCATTCTCCAAGCCAATATGACGGGCGTCAACTAATATTCCAGTTGAGCGGAGCTCTTCACGGCTATCAAAATATTTTTCAATTAATCCTATCCATTGGAAGCGGGAAGTCTTTGAGGCTCTTGCATAGCCATATCCGGGCATATCAACAAGATTGAAATTATCGAAGCGATAATAATTCAGGCACTGCGTTTTTCCAGGAGTCGAACTGGTACGTGCCATTTCTTTTCGTTCGGCAAGCGCATTTATCAGCGAAGACTTGCCGACATTCGATCTGCCAATAAGCGCAATTTCGGGCAACCCGTCATTGGGGAAATCCTCCGGCTTAAAAACAGATTTAACGAATTGAACTGCCACAATTATATTCTCTTAAAAATGTAAAAGGCGGAGTTCACACTCCGCCTTTGAAAGCATCTAATCTTTATAGACAGATCGAATTACTCCGCAACAACATTGACCTTGATATTCGCAGCAACGCCATGCTTGAGCTTGATCGTCACCTGATGAGTTCCGAGTGTTCTGATCGGCTCATCAATTACGATCGTACGGCGATCTATTTTATATCCCTGATTATTGAGCGAATCACCAATCATCTGACCGGTCACTGATCCATAAAGTTTTTCTTCTTCACCGACACGCATTGGAATAGTAACGCTGAGTTCGCTGATCTTTGCAGCCATTTCGGTCAGCTCAACTTTTTCCTTTGCAACATTTCTTACACGCTGCTTCATCTCTTCACCTATACGGCGAAGGGCTCCTGCTGTTGCTACGAAAGCAAGTTTGCGAGGAACAAGAAAATTGCGTGCGTACCCATCACGCACATTTACTGCTTCTCCGGCTTCGCCGAGCTTTTCAACATCCTGACGTAAAATGACTTTCATGCTCTTTAAATAAATATAAACTTGTTTTCTTCTACTACTCTGACACCGCTATCGTTTCTACACCGGATTCATTGCATTCCAGAATGTTCATCTTCTCAATATCGACTCCCTCATTTTCCATACCGATATCAAGCTTATTCAGAAATTGAATACGATGTGCTTTGATCTCGACGACAGTTCTTGAAAAACCATCTTCATTATGAAGCGTCCGGCTTTGCAATTCGCCATCAACTAATACGGCATTTCCCCGATGAAGCTTTTCCATGCAACTCTCTGCAAGTTTGCTCCATGCTACAACTCCTACATAGCAGACATCCTCCGACCACTGGTTATTCGCATCGCGATATTTACGGTTCGAAGCGATACAAAAGTTCGCAACAGGAATACCGTTCGCCGTCTTGCGAAGCGTGGGGTCCTTTGTCAAATTGCCTGCTATAAGCACGCAATTGATCTCGGGCATTTTCAAGCAAGCCATGGGGGTGCAGTGCTGTTAATAAATTACCTCTAAAACCCTTAGATAAGGAATCGCTTAATCTTCGTCTACAGCGATAACCGACTTTACAGGAGCGATCGGAGCTGAATCAGCATCGATCTTCGCCTGTGCCATGGTAAGCTTACGTGCTTCCACCGTCTCAGATCTTGTCTTCATTGCAATGCGAGCCTGATGATTTTCATCCGGCATTTCAAGTGTCAACCAACGAAGAATATCTTCATCTAACTGAAAAGTGCGCTCAAGTTTGGCGTTCGTGGTTGGCGGAGCAGTGTAGTGGATAGAGATGTAGTGCGCGCTTGTATGCTTTCTGATCTCATAAGCTAAGCGGCGGACACCCCAGCGTTCAGTGTTGAGAATCTTCCCGTCACTTTTGGTGATGGTATCCTCGAATTTCTTGATGATCGCGACAAGCGGTTCTTCCTGAATATTGGAACTCAGAAGAAAAGTAGATTCGTAACGTTTTTCTGCCATAAATTGCGTATTCCTTTGGATTCCGGTATATAATAAGATTTCGACTTATATAACCGGGTAGCCCCAACCTACAAAAAATATGCAGTAGGAGCAGGTTAAATTAGAGGCTTGTAAACAATATAAGCGCAAAGAGGTTTCCCAATGTGGCTTAGAATGCAAATCGAAAAGGATTTCTTCGCTCAATAATATACCCAAAACTCGCCGGAAGCCCTTACAAGTTATTGTAATTCAATAACATCACTGTTCGCACACGCAACTTCTCTCCTTTTACCAAAACCTCTTCCTCCCCTGACTTCGGACTTCAGACAACGGACTTTGCACTTCCCCTGCAAATATACGAAATAAAATACCGTTTGTCAAGGTGCCTATGAGCTACGATTTTCGCAGAAATCTTAGTCGCATTTAGTAGAGCGGACTCTCAGTCCGCCAGTCATTTGTCCGAACCTGGATTTGGGGAGATTAATGAATTAATATGATGGAAGAAAAATTAGTGAGGCGGGCTTTTGTCCATGCATAAAAGTCCCGAAGGGATGAAGGTTAATAGCCAGGGATGAACCCCTTGGAAATAAATTCAGCTATCATTAAAGCCCTGAAAGGGCGAAGGAAGTTTATTGTGATGACCGTCGCCCTTACAGGGCTTTGGAAATTATGCAATACTATACCAGGGGTTTCACCCCTGGCTATTAACCATTGCCCTTTCAGCGCATAAAAAACAGTAGGGTGGACTTTTAGTCAGCCATTCAAATTCGTTTTTATGATTCATTTTTGAATAAGAATCTTAAAAACTTTACCGGCAATGATGCAATGGTAAAGACCATTATTAACTGTTGAAACATTGAAATTCATTACGCCATCTGATGTGGTATGAGGTAAATCAAATTTTCTACCTAGAGCATCGCAAAATTGAATATTTTCTGACTCATTTACACCTCGAATAAAAAGTTCATTTCTTACCGGCTGGGGCCAAATTACAGGTTGTAGAATTATATTCCTGTCCTTTACACCTTCAAAAAAAATTGGACGTCCACCAAAAACTACTCTTAAGTGTGGATCTACTTCTGGAAATTGAGAAAGATAATATAGGACTGAGTCAACATTTTGATAATTTTTGAAATTTACGGACCACTCTTTATTTCCTGGCGGCAAAGTATCTCCAATAATCCCCTTACTGCCAATAACATGCTGAATAGTGAACGCACCAAATTTTTGTCCGATGGAATCAAATGCATTACGGATATTTGTATATTCTAAACCAATATCTTGCCAATTATGCTCAAGTGAATCTCCAATGGGGGCGACTGAATCAGGTATGAGATAGTACAGAAATGTAATCCAAAATTTTCTTTTTGCAAATTCAGCAAGTACATGTCCGTTTCCCTTACAAATGTCCACCAAAACACTGTCAGTATTAAACCATGCTACATTGGGTGGTTTTAAGGGCGAATCTTGCCATAAAACGAGACATGAATCAGAAACCCCTTGAGCTTGAGGAGCCTTCAATGAGGGAATGAAAAGGAAACACAATGCTATTGCAATGACATTACCCATAATTTTTCAATTAAAAATTTAGGTAATGCTTTTAGGTTCCGTTACAAACTTACAACATCTTTCCCTATTTCCAAATTTAAAACAAAATGGGGCATATCTTTTGATATGCCCCATTTGCAAAAACTTGCTTCGCTATTAAATAAAGAGCGGAGCGAGAACGAGTGTCAGTGTGCTGAGCAATTTGATCAGAACGTGAAGTGACGGACCGGCTGTATCCTTGAACGGATCGCCAACTGTATCACCGACAACTGCAGCTTTATGCGGATCGGATTTCTTTCCGCCGAAAGCGCCTGTTTCAATATACTTCTTTGCATTATCCCATGCGCCGCCGCCATTATTCAAAAAGAGCGCCATCAGGATTCCGGTGATCGTACCGGACATGAGGAATCCGCCGACAACTTCAGCGCCGCTTGCGCCTGTTGGCTGCTGGCCTCCTGCGTAGTAGATCCATTTGAAGATCAAGCCTGTTCCAACGGTCATCGCAACAACCAATAATCCCGGAAGTACCATCTTCTGCAAAGCAGATTTTGTTGCAATATCAACGCACTGACCGTAATCAGGTTTTGACGTACCAAGCATGATGCCGGGATTGTTCTTGAACTGCTCACGCACGTTATTGATAATTGCATACGCTGCCTTACCCACTGCCTTAATCGCAAGTGATGAGAAGAGATACACAAGTACTGCTCCGAAAAGCGCACCGACAAATACCTCAGGTTTATTGAGGTTGATAACTTTATCAAAGGTCGGAACATAGTTCTTGATCTCATCCATATACGCACCGAAGAGCAAGAATGCTGCAAGCGCTGCTGAACCTACGGCATACCCTTTCGTCAATGCCTTTGTCGTATTACCGACTGAATCAAGTCGATCAGTTTTTTCGCGGACTGAATCAGGCTGATGACTCATTTCGACGATACCACCTGCATTATCGGTGATAGGTCCAAATGTATCCATTGCAAGAATATACGCCGCTGTTCCGAGCATACCCATCGTTGCAACTGCCGTTCCGAAAAGACCTGCATCCTGCAACCCTGAATGTGCTCCTAGGAAGTACGCACTGACGATTGCAATTCCGATCACCAGAATCGGATAGCCTGTCGATTCCATACCGATAGCGATACCTGCAATAATGTTTGTCGCCGGACCTGTCTGTGAAGCTTCAGCAATTGACTGCACAGGGCGGTAACGATACTCAGTATAATATTGTGTAATATAAACGAATGCAATAGAAGCAAGAACTCCGATCACTCCGCAAAGGAAGAAGTTCATGTAGTATTGATCGCCAAGCAGCCACTTTGAAGCAATAAAAAATCCGATCATTGCAAGGAATGAAGTAACGAAGTAGCCACGATTCAGGGCTTTCATCGGATCTTCAGTTTCATTGGTCTTTACCGTCATGATACCGATGATCGAAGCAATGATACCGAATGCACGTGCGACGAGCGGGAATAAAATTACTCCGATAAGTGCAAGATGATTCGACTCAAAATATGCAGTGTTCGATTTATACAGTCCGGCAGCAAGGATCATAGCTCCGATATTTTCGGCAGCCGTTGATTCAAAAAGATCGGCACCACGACCTGCGCAATCACCGACGTTATCACCGACGAGATCGGCAATAACTGCAGGGTTACGCGGATCATCTTCAGGAATAACTGCTTCAACTTTACCAACAAGATCAGCGCCTACGTCAGCAGCCTTGGTAAAGATGCCACCACCAAGCTGTGCGAAAAGTGCAACGAAGCTTGCGCCGAATCCGTAACCTACGATAAGAAGAGGGATCTTCGTAATATCATCGGTTACGCCTAACTGCATAACGATAGCAAAAAGACCTGCAACTCCGAGCAAGCTCAGAGCGACAACGAAGAAACCCGATACAGCACCGCCGCGAAGGGCAGTCTGCAAAGCGCCGTTCATACTTGTACGAGCTGCAGATGCGGTGCGGATATTGCTTCTGATAGCAACCCACATTCCCATATATCCCGAAGCAACAGAACAGGCAGCTCCCAAGACGAAAGAGATCGTCGTCCAGAGTGCAAGGTTTGAAGCGCTTGCAGGATCGTGCTCATTATGAGCACGGACAAATGCGTACAAAATATAGATCAGACAGGCAAGAGCCAACGCAAGGTATGCGATCGTCTTGTTCTGTCTGCGAAGGAACGCTTCGGCTCCCTGTTTAATAGCATTGGAAATTTCCTGCATCGCAGGCGTTCCCTGATCCCGTTTGAGTACATTGGGAATGAGAAAAAGTCCTGCAAAAAGCAAGGCAATGACACTTATTCCAAGAATAATGAGTAGTTCCATTCTGTTCTTTTAGTAGTGGATTAGTTGTGAAATGAGTTTGTAAAATTATATATTGACTTTAAAAATACGAAATTTTTTCCTGAATTCAGCGAAATTACGCATTTTCTTACTAAATGCAGTTTTCAATATTACGATTATTTCTCAGATTCTTTAGGTATTGCTTCCTTTTCAGGCTTAGTCTTTTCTTCCTTCTTTGGCTTTATATTAATAACGTTCATAGCCTTAGCCAGGCCATTTCGGATGATCTCAATACTTCCGTTCACGGTGCTGAGAGTCATCTCTTGAACGCTATTTTTTTCGGATTCCTTAAATTTGGAAAGAACGTATTTGGCCTGTTCGCCGGGATAGAAATTAGAGCCGACTCCGAAACGTAAACGTGCAAAGTTATCACTGCCAAGTTCGTAAATAATAGACGACAACCCATTATGCCCGCCATCGGAGCCATTCAATCGTAAACGTAACTGCCCAAGCGGAATAGCAATATCATCACAGATTATAACAATATCACTTATTTCGCCTTTGTAAAATGCAAGCACATGTCGTACGGCACGGCCTGATAGGTTCATAAATGTAATGGGCTTCACAAGAATTATATCTTGCCCGGCGATCATGCCTTTTGCAAAATAATAGTCCCCCTTCCCTGCCTTCCAACCCGATGACCGTTCTAACTTTTGTTCAAGCAGGTCAACAATTGCAAAACCAATATTATGACGAGTGCTGTCATACTCTTTTCCGGGATTGCCTAAGCCTACAAATATGTACATTGAGGTGTTCGTGATAACAAAACAGACTCACAAGAGTAAACCTGTGAGCCTGCTGAAAGCAAATAATTGGAAAAATATCCTTAAGCGGCTTCTTCTTCCTTCTTACCTTTAGCCTGAATCTGCTCCGGCTCCACAACTTCTGTGGTTGCACCAGGAACCGGTTCTTCAACAACCTTCGGAGCCACACAGGCTACGACGATAGAAGTCTCGTCAGCGAGGAAGGTATAGCCTTCATTCACAGGAAGATCCTTAATATGAATACCATGTCCAATCTTCAATCCGGTAATATCAACCTCAATAGATTGTGGAATCTGGTCAGGTAATACATTGATCGTCAGTTTATGCATAACAAAATCAATGATACCCCCATCTTTTACTCCGGCCGCAGTACCGACTAAAGCGACAGGAACGTCAAGCTTCACTTTCTCACCTGCAACGAGGATAATAAGATCAATATGACGAACACGATCGGTTAACGGATCAAATTGTACTTCGCGCAATATGCTTCTCGTTGCTTTTCCGGCGAGATTCAAATTGACAATGTGCGTTTCCTGTGTATAGATAAGCGGGCGTAGATCCAGCTCTTTTACATGAAACGGAGTAGATGCATCTCCATGCCCATAAAGGACTCCGGGGACTCTTCCGTTTCTGCGTAATTCTTTCGATGTGCTTCCACCCAGCTTTGTACGGGCTTCAGCATTTAATTGTATATCTGCCATTGTTTGTTTCCTTTCATCAGCCGCCGCACACTTACGTTCATTACATTGAAGCAGTGCCCAACGGTGCTTTTGAAAAATCCTGTACTGCCAAAGCAGTCAGGGGTTAAATAAAAAATTATTTTTTCTTTTCGTCGTCGAAAAGTGAGCTTATGCTCTTGCCGTCATGCGTTCTGCGAATTGCTTCGGCAAAAACTTTTGCTACTGATTTTACCCGTATCTTTTTCGATTCCTTTGCAAGGGGAATCGTATCGGTAACAAGCAAATATTCAAGCGGCGACTGGCTGATTCTCTCGATAGCTTTTCCGCTTAATACAGGATGGGTGCATGCGCCATAGACTCTTCGTGCACCGGCAGCCTTTAGCGCTGCTGCAGCATTTGCAAATGTGCCCCCTGTATCGATGAGATCATCAACGAGAATAATGTCCTTCCCTTCAGGCTCACCGATAATATTCATCACTTCAGCTACGTTCGGTGCAGGGCGTCTCTTATCAATAATGATAAGGTCGGCATCAAAACGTTTTGCAAATCCCCTGGCCATTTTTGAACCGCCTACATCAGGCGAAGCAATGGCAAGATTCTTTAATTTTTCGCCGCGAAAATGTTTTGCAAACGTGTTCGACGCATATAAGTGATCGAACGGAATATCAAAAAATCCCTGGAGCTGCGGAGCATGGAGATCCATTGAAATTACACGATCTGCTCCTGCTTCGGTTATCAAATTTGCAACAAGTTTGCTCGTAATTGCAACACGCGGCTGGTCTTTTCTGTCCTGACGTGCATATCCGAAATACGGAAGTACTGCGGTGATACGCTCAGCACTGGCTCTGCGTGCAGCGTCAATAAGCATCAGCAATTCCATCAAATTTTCAGCAGGCGGCGTCGTCGATTGAATAATAAAGAGATCTACCCCTCTGATATTCTCATCATACTTTACCCAAAGTTCTCCGTCAGAGAAATTTTTGATCTGCGTAGTGGCAATTTTCACATTGAGCGCCTTGGCGATCTTCTCTGCTAATTGCTTATTGCTTCGTCCGGCTACGAGTTTCAATTGTGACATCGAATATTATAATTGAATTGGAGATGAGATATAAAGCGGAAATTATTTTCCATTTACAATTCTCAACACAATTCTTATGCTGGGGTGGCAGGATTCGAACCTACGAATGGCGCCTCCAAAGGGCACTGCCTTACCACTTGGCGACACCCCAAGTCGAATATTCCTAATGAGTTGGAGTTGCTTGCTTTACAGCCGCCACTCCCTCAAGCTCCGCAACAACAGATTGAAGTAATCGGAAGTTCTCCGTTTCTTGCTTCAACCCTTGTTCTGGGCGAAGTTCTACCATTGCAAGTTCATAAAATCTCACACCCGCTGAAAAAGCCACCACCCTGTTATGGAGAGCGCTGCCACCTTCAATAGATTGCGCATACTCATAATTGACAAAAAGCATGCTGTCGACGCTAAAAGCTTCAGAACGCTTGGTCAGAGAAATACTCGGATGTTTCTTTACTTTTGATTGAAATGATTCTTCTGCAAGTGCAAGTATCCCGTCTCGTTCAATTTTCCTTCGAAGATCGGCGCTACCGGGAATTTCCATTAAGACCATGGCTTCTGACCGAGTGGGATCTGTATATACACTAAGAATATTTTCAAGTTCAGGGATACTTTCAGTATTAACCTGCAGCCAACCTTTAGGGATGTGCCCTGCAATATCTCCTGTCGGTGAGTGGAAATACTCTTCGTCAAGCGGAGTCTCGCTCATTTCATAAAGCGGCTTTATCTTTTCTACTTTTGGGGTAGAATAAAAAAGGGAACATCCGCCCAAAAAAAGAAGTGAAAGAAAAAGAAAACGATTCATGAACACTAAAATTGAGAAGTTTACTAAGAAATAAAAGGCGAAATAAAAGGCGAGCTATCAAACATACAATTCGGAATTCTCAATTCACAATTCTATGATTTATTTACGTTTCCACTTATCTTGTTCCAAACTTAAGGTAAAACTAATGCGATGAGTATTTCCAAGTTGATCCTGTGCATTAAAACTCTGAAACGCATAGTCTATCGAAAGTCTTGGTAAATGGACTCCGGCTCCAAGCGTGAACATTTTCAGATCGTTATATCCTGCGCGAAGTGCGATAAGGTGTTTGAATTGATACTCCAGACCAAAAAGAAAATCCATGCTCAATGGTCCTGCATGAACTTCAGCAAGGCTGCCCAAATTCTCAAAATGAATATTTGCATCAATCGCCGGAAGCAGTATATGATTTGAATCTGAAAGAATATCCCAGTTATAAGCAGCACCTAATTTTAAGGTCGGGGCAACAAGTTCTTTTGTACCTGAGGTATAGGATAGTAAGGTTGTGGTAATATCCTGCCCGACTGCTGCAAGAGTTAATTCAGGCAAAATATGATATCTAACTCCGAGATCAACTCCAAACCCGGTTGCATGATTCTCAGCATCTAGTTTACGGATTATAACTTTAACCGTTGCGCCATAAGAAAGCAATGAATCCTTTCTTTGTCCATAAGAGAATAATAATCCCCAATCATAATTACCGAACGAGCTGACTTTTGAATAATCAAGATAATCATCTCCGTTAAACAAACCATCACCGTTTCGGTCAATAAATGCGCTACGAGTATCTTTAATATCAGAAATGCCGATGTGAATGACTGAGATCGAAGCCCCCCCGCTTTTACCAAGAGGAAATGCCAAAGCGGCAAAATCATGCTGCACTGTGTTATCGAAACGCGCTTCATGCATTCCCGTTATCGAAGGAAATTGTATTTCTGCCAGTCCTGAAGGATTCCAATATCCTACTGAGGCATCTCCAATAGTCGCAATGGCGGTGCCGCCCATGGCAAGCGATCTTGCGCCTGCTCCAAGTTGGAGGAACTCCCCGGCATAAGTACGGAAAGATTGCGACTCGGCAATCTTTGGAAACAATAAAAATAAAACGAAAAAAAATTGTTTTGTTGTCTGCAAGACCTTACACAAAATTGATATTACTATTTACAAAATCTGACGAAGTATAATTCATAAGGGGCAAATTCTTACCCTATTCCCATAATCCAAATTCCTTAGGATAGCGAATTTTACTGAGAGTAAGCCCTTCTGCCGGAGCTAAATATTTTGCTCTGTTTTCTTCGGTAGGAACATTGAGAAGTTCGATAAATTGATCTTCACGTAATCTCTTCTTCCCCACTTCCGCTAATGCACCGACAAGGGATCGCACCATCCCACGCACAAAACGATTTGCCCGTATCGAAAAAATCATATACTCTTCGAATTCTTCAAATTCACACGTATCAACAATACACCGATAGTGATCGACATCATCAGACCTCTTCGAGTATGAAGTAAAGTCGTGCTCTCCAATAACATGTGAAGCTGCCCTTTTCATCGAATTCAGATCAAGTTTTTCCCATATGAACCATGAGAAATTTCTCTGTAAAGCTGTTCGATGCTTAAATATTGTATATCGGTATTCCCTATCCACAGTAGAATAGCGAGCATGGAAATCATCCGAAACTTCTCGTATAGAATGAATCACCACATCATTTCCGGAATTACCGTTGATCGCCTGAGTTAATTTCTCTACTGACATTGTAGTTTCAGGAAGTGTTACATGAGCAACCATTCCATGCGCATGAACTCCGGCATCAGTTCTGCCGGAAGCAGTGACAGCAATCTGCTGTTGAAAAACAGTCTTAAACGCAGTCTCAAGTTCATGCTGAACAGTTCTTACACCTGGCTGGATTTGCCAGCCTGCAAAATTGGTACCATCGTATTCTAAAAGCAGTGCAATCTTCATTAGGTCAAATTTTCATCACCTCAAGTAACAGTTTTGTAAATATTACGTTATTAAACAAAATACTTTTATTGTCAAACGGAAGAACAAAATTATGTGCGGAATAGTCGGTTATATCGGTGAACGTGAGGCAACACCAATTATCCTTGCAGGCTTAAAACGCCTGGAATATCGCGGCTATGATTCAGCCGGTATCGCCTTGATAGAGCATCATCATGCTAACGGCAACAGTGCGGCTTCAGGAAACTCTGCCACATTAAATATCAAAAAATGTAAAGGTAAAGTTACTCAGCTTGAGGAGCTTATACGAAATATGCCGTTGCCTGCAAAACTCGGCATTGGCCATACACGATGGGCAACTCATGGTGCACCAAGTGATATTAACAGCCATCCCCAAACCGATCAGACAAAAGGTATTGGCCTTATACATAACGGCATAATCGAAAATTATTCTGCTATTAAAGAAACTCTTATTGAGCGTGGTCATACCTTTGAAAGTGAGACGGATACGGAAGTCCTTGCACATCTCGTCGGTGAGTTCTACGGTGAAGGCAGAAGCTTAACAGAAGCAGTACGCTTGGCACTCAGTGAAGTTATCGGTGCATACGGAGTTTGTGTTGTTGCCAAGAATTCGCCTCATGAAATCGTCTGTGCCCGTAAAGGGTCGCCTATCGTTATCGGAGTCGGTGATAATGAGAATTTTATTGCTTCCGATGCCGCGGCAATTGTATCATATACTCGAAACGTTATTTATTTATCAGATAACGAAATTGCAACTGTCACTCGCAATAGTGTAAAAACTATTACAATCGGTGATGTGGAAGTCAATAAAGATATTGAGGCTATCACGCTGAAACTTGAAACGATCGAAAAAGGGGGCTATGAGCATTTTATGCTTAAAGAAATTCATGAACAGCCTTCTACTGTCCGCGATGCAATGCGAGGGAGAGTTATCCATGATGAAGGCTCGATCGTACTTGGTGGTCTTCGTAATCACCTGACTCATATTCGTAATGCTAAACGCATCCTTATTACGGCATGCGGAACAAGTTATCACGCGGCTCTGATCGGAAAATATATGCTTGAGCAGCTTGCTCAGGTTCCAGTTGATGTGGAATATGCAAGTGAATTCCGCTATCGAAATCCTGTAGTGACTGAGGGTGATGTCATGTTTGTTATTAGTCAATCAGGCGAAACGGCAGACACTCTTGCAGCAATGCGAGAAGCCAAACGCAAAGGGGCACTTGCTTTAGGTATTGTCAATGTCGTCGGTTCGACCATCGCCAGAGAATCCGATGGAGGAGTTTACATTCATGCCGGTCCTGAAATTGGTGTTGCATCAACAAAAGCATTTACTTCTCAAGTAACTGTTTTCGCTTTACTCTCAATTATGCTAGGCAGGATGAAGAGTCTTTCTGTAGTTGACGGAAAAGAACTCATCCGTGCTCTGCTTGAATTACCGGAACAGATCAAAACTATTCTTGAATCTTCTGAACCGATGATCAGGGAAATTGTGAATGAGTTTAAAGGTGCCGACCACTTCCTCTACCTTGGCAGAGGGTATAATTATCCGGTCGCACTTGAAGGAGCCTTGAAGCTGAAAGAAATTTCATATATTCATGCCGAAGGTTACCCTGCAGCAGAAATGAAGCACGGACCTATTGCCTTGATTGATAAAGAAATGCCCGTCGTTGTCATTGCTCCGCACGATGATGTTTATGAAAAGGTCTTATCGAATGTCCAGGAGGTCCGAGCTCGCGGTGGAAGATTGATCATCATTGCAAGTCAAGGTGATAAAACTGTGGAGAAACTTGCTGAGAAAGTGATCTACATTCCTGAAACAATCTCAATGCTTCTTCCCATATTATCCGTCATTCCTCTACAACTTCTTTCCTACTATATGGCAACTGCAAGAGGAGCAAATGTCGATCAGCCTAGAAATCTGGCAAAGTCTGTAACGGTTGAATAACCGGTAAATATTCATTGAAAGTTGTTGTATAAAAAAAGCGCACCTGATTCAGGCGCGCTTTTTTTAACTAATACCGTAATTCCTTACATTCGATGTGATCTGTAATCAATAACTTTTGCTTTTTCTTTAAGTTGTTCTATCCATTGACCGAAGAATCTTTGCTGCTTTTCCTGACTGAGTGATTCAAACTCTTTAGTCTGCTGTGCTTCAAATTGTTTCTTATCAGCAGGTTTCAAATCGAGGAGTTTAATGATATAGTAAGCAGACTCACCTTCTATCGGCTGACTAATCTCACCTTGCTTCATTGCATAAGCAGTATTGTTTACAGCATATTCAGTTCCGAGTCCCGAAGCTGATTCCGCAGGCCCCATAGATATAACGGTAGGTCTCAACGTTGAATCCATAGCCATTAACTTCGAAAGATCGTCACCCGGTGAAAGGGATGAACGAAGTTGTTTTGCTCTTGCTGCGAGGTCTTCAATCGATTTACGTTTAGCAATGGCACCCTTGATCTGATCCTTCATCGTACTATCAAGAGGCTTTACACCTTCAGGTAATACTTCTGTTACCTGTCCAACAACTATCAAATGTGCATTCGGAATTTTTACAGGATCGGTAATGTCTCCGGCAGAAAGATCAAAAACATAGTTCACCCAAGGCATATATCCAAACATAGGAGACTCTCCCTTTTTGGCAATGGGCGGTCCGTCGGAAATGACACGAATACCTTGAGCCTGAGCAGCCTGGTCAAAACCATCCTTTGTAGCTTTTTCTTTGAAGACATTTGCCTGCTGCTGAAGCATTTTTGTAGTCAGTGAACTTGCACGAATATCAATCGGTATTGTTCCGATCTTCACTGATCGTTTTGTTCTTCCTAAAACCTCAAAGATATGGTAGCCTATATTTGACTCAACAGGTCCTTCAACAGAACCGATTGGTGCCGTCATTGCAGCTTCTTCTACTGCAGGAATAAACATTTTTGGTCCCATCCAGTGCATGTCTCCGCCATTACGAGCAGATGGATCCTGTGAATATTGACGTGCTTGAGCAGAAAAATCTGCTCCTGCTTTAATATCATTATATATTTTCGTAATCAAGGCTTTTGCGCTATCCCTATTTTCCGGTCTTCCAAAACCAATCATGATAGACTTTGAATGATAGAAGGTTGCACCTGTATCCTGCTCACCAAGTATCTTAATTACTTTAATCTGGCCGTTGGATGTGGATGAAACTACGTCGCCAACCTTGGCATTCATAATATCATCACTATTAGAGTATGTGTTGAAAACCGATGCATTAGCCATCTGTGTTGGCTGATATCCCAGATCTGTATAATCATGTGCAAGTTCATTCACAGCACTATCAGAAGCAGTGACAGGTAGGGCCATCCATTTCTTCTTCAATGCATCGATTCTTTCACTGAGCATTACGGAATCCTTTGGAGTCGGAACCTCACGGAAAACAACAAACTTGATCTTCCTGCTTTCCTGACGTTTATAAAGGAATGGGTGCTCATCATAATATTTCTTCACCTCTTCGTCTGTAACTTTGGAGATGAATTCACGAGGATTCTTTACTGGCTTCAACTTGATCATCTCAACCGTTGCCTTGGCATTTGTATTCTCATACCGCTCCCACATATCGGCTCTTGTGGTCCGAATTGCAGCCTGAAGATAATTCGAAAGCTTCTGTTTTTTTAACTCTTCACGCATCTGTTTCGTGATATTCGAAACAGTTGTATCGTTGCGAGGGTCACGCAGTGCCTGAAAATAGGCATTCTCATCAAAACGGCCGGTTGCAGAATCAGTAAAATTGCGCTTTAAAAATTCCGGCGGATTATAAAACATTACATCACGGACTTCCTGATCAGTGATGGTGATCCCAAACTCCTCAATCTTCTGATCTATCAACTTGCTGACGATCACCTGATCCCATGATTTTTCACGAATTTCTGCATCTTCAGCATCAGTAAGACTGGTCTTCTTTGTTTCCTGAAGCTTTTGCTGGCGGAGCTGGTTAAAGGCATCATCATAATCCTTATTCGTGATAGAATTGCCATTGACTTTGCCGATTTCATCAGCCTTTCTTTGGTTGCCTTTGAAGAAATCGCCTTGGGCGCCCCATTCGAATATGATCATTAAAAGGAATGCACCAGCCAGACCGGCAAAAATTACCGTCATCTTCTCGCGCATTTTGTTCATTACTGCCATAATTTGCTCTTATTGCTTCGGAAAATATAAAAAAGTTTAGGCTCGTATAAAAAGCAAAGTGAAATCGCTGAAAAGAGAAGAGAAGTTCCAATTTTAGCCACAAAATGAGGAATATCCCCTCTTTTGCTCTGTTTTGAAAGCGTAGAGTATTTCAGCAAGAAATAACAAGATGATACAATCAATCACCTGCTTTTAGGTTAGGACACGGAACAACATCAGGTTGTTACAATAAAAAAACCGTCGGAGCAATCCGACGGTACTAATTATGCTCCTGAGGTAGGACTTGAACCTACGACCCTCTGATTAACAGTCAGATGCTCTAACCAACTGAGCTACTCAGGAATATGAGGCACAGTAAACGCAATTAATGCAAGATGCGGTTCCGAAAATTTATTTTTTGTTATGTTATTCAAAAAAAATCAACGATTTCGCACCCAGCCTCGTTTTAGCATTCCTACTTTTATACTTTTATTTTTATTCACCCCTTTGCTCGGCTATTTTACTTTTGTTCTTCATACGCATTTGCCTTACGTCTTGCACCATGGCAAATGGCCATTCGGTTCGGATTGGCTTTCTGAAGCCGCATGCGAATCCTATATTCCTATCCTGAACTCGTTGAATTCACTTGAAACGAGCAATGTGAAGGTAAAGATATCAATGGATTTCTCCCCTATTCTTCTTGAACAGCTTGCTGACTCCGATTTTCCCAAGACATTTATTGCATATTGCGATGAACGAATCGGGCTTGCAAATGCAGATCACAAACTATTCGCAACAAATGGCGAGAAACACTTTCAGCCCCTTGCTCAGTATTGGATCGATTTTTATACCAATTGTAAAAATAGTTTTCGTGATACCTATAATAGCGATCTTGTCGGAGCGTTCCGTAAACTCTCACAGTCAGGTATACTTGATGCCATGACGTGTGGAGCTACTCATGGATACTTCCCTCTTCTTTTAGATGATAGGAATATCAAAGCACAGATCCAACTCGCCATTGCAACTCATGAAAAATATTTCGGCGATAAACCCCGGGGCATTTGGCTTCCGGAATGTGCCTACCGCCCGAGGTATTGGTGGTCGCCGGAAAGAGGTAATGGCACTTTGCTAAAATTCAAGAAGGAACGAGCCGGGATAGAAGAGATTCTTTCTGAATTCGGACTTGAATATTTTGTCGTTGAAGGTTCACTGACCAAGGGTGGAATGGCAATGCCGGTCTATCGTCAATTCATGAAAGCCATCCATTCTAAACATCTTCTTTCAGTAGATTGGCAGAAATATCAACTCAGCAGAGTTGAAAAAACCGACCGCTCACTTGCAGATATTTATGGTGTGAAATCTACGAACCGTGACCTTGCGGGAGGAATTCCCGTGGTTTTTTCCAGAGACCGCAGTACATCTGAACAAGTGTGGTCTGGTGATATCGGCTATCCCGGCAATCCAGATTATTTAGATTTTCATAAAAAACATCATGATTCCGGACTTCGGTATTGGAAAGTTACCGGTCCGAAGATCGATATCGGGGCAAAAGAACAATATGATCCATCGACTACTGAAGCCGATCTATCGGCTCAGGCTTTGCACTTCACTAATCTCGTGAAGCAGACATTAGTAGAACATCTCATCAAAACAGGTAAACCCGGTGTTGTTTGCTCTCCCTTCGATACGGAGCTGTTTGGTCATTGGTGGTTTGAAGGACCAAAATTTCTTAAAAAAGTCCTTGAGAATCTCAGCACAGATCCAGAAATTAAACTTGCTAATTGCGCAGAGATCGTTGATAGAATAATTGATCCGGAAGTGATTGCACTGCCTGAAGGTTCCTGGGGCGAAGGCGGGGGTCATTACGTCTGGCTTAATAATAAAGTCTCCTGGACTTGGGATGATATTTATCGACTTGAAAGCCGCTTTCTTGGCTTGATCGAAAAATTTCGTACCATCAAGAAACCATCGGCATTCTTCACCAAAATACTCCAACAAGCAGGACGCGAATTATTGCTCCTTGAATCAAGCGACTGGCAATTCCTCATCACAACAGAAAGCGCTGCAGAGTATTCAACTACACGTGTCAAGACTCATTCAGAGAGGCTAACACATCTCTTAGATATTGCTGATAAGCTGTTCAATAATAAACTTGCAGATAAAACTGACAGGAAATATCTGAAGGATATTTCTGAAGATGATAAACCATTTGCCAATATTGATCTGAATTGGTGGGCTTAAAAATATCTGTAACAAATAATCTGTCTGTTGGTTATTAGAGAGAATGACAGCGGAACTTGTTCTTCTTAAGCTAACTTTTCATATCATGCGATATCTTCTCATATTTTTCGGTCTTCTTTTGGTCGCGGCAAGCTGTGCACCAACTCCTACAGATTCAACGGGAGGTACGACCGATACGACATCCCAATATAAAAATAATATCTCCACACTTTTTGGTGCCGGTGGGAAAAATATTACCGATAATACCGGATATCAAGTAGCTTCAAATATTATCTGGAAGGATTCTTTAGGAACATTACGATCACTTGATAGCCTAAAGGGGAAGATCATATTACTAAATTTCTGGGCTACATGGTGCTCACCTTGCGATGCGGAGATGGCTGATTTGGATTCAATTTCTGCCTCAATGGCACCGGATGTGGTAGTGATCGGAGTGTCGGTCGATAAGACCGATTCATACTTTGAGATCGTTCGTCAATTTGCTGTGTCACGAGGAATGAAATTTCAGGTCGTTATAGATCCGGCAGCAAAAACCTATTCGAACTACGGGGGCAATGGCACGATCCCATGGACATTTGCCATTGACAGAACAGGTCATATCGTCCACAAATTTGAAGGACAACAAACAAAAGCACAGTTTATGGATATTCTTAATCAAATACCATAAACCGTGCCTTTACAATCACTTATAATTCACATCTTTGCGAGAATTTCCTCTACTTTCGATGCAACTTCATGTGGTGTGAATGGCAATCCTTCTACCTTATTTATACCAATGGCATCCACTAAATACTGATCGCGGATGATACGGCGAAGCTGACCAAGATTGAGTTCAGGGATAACGATTTTCTCGTAGTTTTTGAGTATTTCTCCAAGATCTGGAGGAAGCGGATTCATCCAGCGTAAGTGCGCCATTGAAACGCCTTTCGAAGCAAGCTGCTCCTGAGCACTAAGCACTGCACCATACGTCCCACCCCAGCTTAAGAGAAGTATTTTTCCACTCTTAGCTCCATGAACTTCAGTCGGAGCTACATCTTTCTGAATTCCCATTACCTTCTCCTGACGGAGGCGTACCATAAAATCATGGTTATGAGGCTCATAATTTACATTTCCGGTATTATGCTGTTTTTCCAAACCGCCGATGCGATGCTCCAAACCGGCCACTCCGGGAATTGCCCAGGGTCTTGCATTATCTTCATCCCGCTCGTAAGGAAGGAAATCCTTGCCCTCTGTTACTTTTGTGCGAAGCTTCGTCTGAATCTCAGGAAGTTTATCGGCATCAGGGACAAGCCAAGGCTCTGCACCGTTGGCAATATATCCATCTGTGAGCATAATGACAGGTGTCATATACTTTAAGGAAATCTTTGCTGCTTCAAAAGCAGTATCGAAGCAATCCGTCGGGCTTTTTGCTGCGATCACGGCAACCGGACATTCGCCGTTTCTGCCATACATGGCCTGCATTAAGTCTGCCTGTTCCGTTTTTGTCGGAAGACCTGTTGATGGTCCGCCGCGCTGAACGTCAATGACGATAAGCGGAAGCTCAGTCATTACTGCAAGCCCTAAAGCTTCTGCTTTCAGTGCCAAGCCAGGACCTGAAGTTGTCGTAATAGCAAGAGATCCCGCAAATGATGCGCCGATCGCTGAGCAGATTCCTGCAATTTCATCTTCTGCCTGAAAAGTCTTGACTCCGAAATTCTTATATTTTGAAAGCTCATGCAAAATATCAGATGCAGGAGTAATAGGATATGATCCGAGAAAAAGGTCAAGTCCTGATTTCACCGATGCGGCAACCATGCCAAGGGCTGTCGCTTCATTGCCCATGATATTGCGGTATTTCCCGGGAGCAAATTTTGCAGGCAATATCTCGTAACGTGCAGAAAAAAGCTCTGCGGTTTCACCAAGATAATACCCGGCTTTCAATGCCCTGAGATTCGCCTCATACACTTGCTCATTCTTTCCGAACTTTGCTTTGAGCCACAATTCTGTTGCTTCGAGAGGGCGATTATAAAGCCAATAGACTAAGCCAAGCGCGACCATATTCTTTGATCGGGCACCTTCTTTGGTACCCATCTTCAGATCTTTAACCGCATCGAGCGTGATCTTTGTCAGAGGAAACTTGTAAACTGTATAACCCGAAAGTGTTTCATCTTCCAGAGGGTTTGAATCGTAATGTGCAAGTTTCAGATTCTTTTCATCAAAGGCATTTTCATTGACGATGATCACCCCGCCTTTTTTCAGGTCGTGAAGATTTACCTTCAATGCTGCGGGATTCATCGCAACGAGTACGTCAGGGTTATCACCGGGAGTGTGAATATCCTTCGAAGAAAAATGGATCTGGAAGCCGGATACTCCGTAGAGTGTACCGATTGGCGCTCTGATCTCAGCAGGATAATCAGGTAGTGTAGAAAATTCATTGCCAAGCAGTGCCGTCGTATTCGTGAACTGCGTTCCGGTAAGCTGCATACCATCTCCCGAATCACCGGCGAAACGGATCGTGACATCTTCTGCGATCTTGATCGGAACCTTCGGACGCTGCCCTATTGATTCGGGCACTGCATGACCATTCTGTCCATTCGTTGATGCTGCAACTCCAGCTACACCTGCCTCATTTGCCATAATTTTCTGCTTTGATAATGGGACGGGCTTTCATCCGTCCGAATAATTATTGTCTTTTACTCTCCGCTATATTGATAGCGTGGTATAAACAAGAATCATAATAAAGGGGTTCGGATGAGGTAATTTAAGATTTTGCTAAATACTAATTTTGTTCTCTGTTGTCAACGGTTACCTTCTTTTACTGAACTTCATATCTTTTTCGTCTTATTAACTGAATTATAAGAAATCAAGGTTGAAAAGAAAATCAGCCAGAAGTGATGTGATGGAAACGGTTTCTTTTTCAATTTACTTAAGAGACTTTAGTATACATATTTCAAAATCTCCAAGTATCGCTGGCTCCTTCATAAATGTAGCTGCACAATATACAATGTGTTGATCATCCGGCGACCAGTTTGGAAAAACCGATATCCATTGACCCTCCGATTTAGGGGCAGTATTGTAAATTATTTTCAGTAGCGAAACTCTGTCGATAATTCCTATTTCAGAACCGGCACCGAAAGAGGTACCACCCCAATAACTACAATAAAGAATTCTTGACCCGTCATGGCTATACCTTAGCCAAAGGCCATTTCTTGTATAGCTTTCAATTGAAGGGATATTCAATGTATCAAAGACGCGCTTTGATATATCATATTCAATAATAAATGTTTTGTTTTTTCCTTGACATGGAATTAGGATTTTCTTTCGGTCGGGGCTTATATCGAAGCCGTTCACCATTTCATCCGATCCATATTCGGTATAAAAAGGACATAGTAAATTACTTACTCCTGAAATCTCATCAAAGAAATAATATCCTGGGCTTAAGTTTGAATTGCCATATGAGTAATATATGATATTGTTTTTATCATAATAGATTGCACTTGAAATTGCAGAGTCCACAGAATTTAATAAAGGAGTACGAATACCTTTTTGCAAATCTGTTTCCATAAGATACCCTAAAGAAACATTCTGATCGCTTGCAAATTGTGTCGAAAAAACAGTGAGAAATTTTGTTACATCCTGATTAGATGAAAATGAAATTCCGCTGGAAAGAAGTGGGCAGAATGTAAAGTTTTTTATTTGTTGGAATCCTGTATCTACTTCTAAATACCCGTAAGGATTAGAATAATAGATTCTATTCCCCGACCATATTGCATTTTTATAAAATCCATAATCCTTAAAAGGATACTCACACCAAAAAGTATCAAGTACTCCAGTAAGTTCTATTATATTAGTAAACCTATTATATTGAATGAACGTAATGCTGTCCATCAAATTTTTTCCCCTTAGAGGCAATTCCAAATTATTATTCGTGTCTTTATCATAATAAACATTAAGAAGACTGTTTTGGAAAAGAATGCTATCTATACCAGCAATTCTCGAATCGATACCGTATGGTATCACTCCTCTGGAGAAGAGACTCATCACATTATATTCTGCTGAAGTTTCATGCCAGAATGTCAATTTCAAGACGCTATCGAGGACATAAGTAAACTGCCTTCCGTCCTTAAGACTCACTATCATTCTCTCTTGCGCAGGTAAACTTGCATTGCAGAAAAGAAAAAGTAATATGAAAATTATCTTTTTCATTTAATCACCACCATTTTCCTTACTTGCCTATCATCTTGAAATCTTACTTCATAGAGATAAGAACCGCTTAGGACATGATTGCCTAAATTATCAAGACCATCCCAATTGATCTGATTCTTTCCTGCCTCTGCATTTACCTGTAAATTACGTACCGACTTCCCTTTTGCATCAAAGATCGAAATTTTCACAACACCAGCTGTGCTGATAGAAAAATCAATGGTGGCTTCATTACGCGAAGGGTTAGGATAACTGGGAGAAACTTGTAAATCGTTTTGAGGCTTATTTTCTGTTACACCACTCGTCAAGCTATCAAATGTTATTTTGCGGATGTCGGTTAATGCCAAAGCAACCTTATGTCCGTCCTTAAAATTTATCACTAAGCTATCACCGACCTGTGCTTTAGCAGGGAGTGCAATACCGAAAATAAGAAGAAGACATAATAAGAAATAACTCTTAGCCATTATTCGGAGAATGATGATCGTAATGAAAGACAATTTTTATCTGCAAGGTTCCGACTTTTCCTTATTTCCCTTTTTCATCCGACAGCTAATACGTTGGGAGTACTGTGAAGAATAAACTCCATTTTGATGGGTAATCAGAATTAAAATACGCTACCTTACTTTTTCTTCAGTTCAACAGTCATTGCATACCAGGCATCAACAGGTTTTCCGTTCTTCATCGCAGGTTGGAAGGTGGATTTTTTCAATGCTTCACGGACAGATTGCTGAATATCGGCATTACCGGGACGGAGGTATTCGACGACGGTTACATAGCCGTTGGTCGCAACACCAAAAACAGGATAAATATAATCCGGAATGGAATCGTACGGGATAGTTTTTGGGACGTTCAATTGAGAATACAGATCGGTTTGCAGAACAGGCGGCGTATCATAACCGTTAAATTCTTTCAACTGAAAAACGATCGGGAAATTGAACCATGATCTGATCGGCATTCCTTTTGAAATTGCAGGGTTGAATTTGCAATTCATGATCGCATTGATCGCTGCATCTTCGAACATCTTATCCGTCGATTCCCAAATAGCAATTTTTTCCAGTTTACCCTGTGCATTGATAAGACCGGAAAGGCTGACATGCCCGCCGATCCCCGCTCTTTGGGCTTCCTGAGGATAGATGATATTTCGGTTAATATCATTAAGGGGCTGAGGCTGTTCGCCAATAGCAGCCGTTGCACTTTGTACAGATTCAGGACGAGTATATTCGATCGGCACCTGAGCAACAGATGTTGAGTGAAGAAGGAAGCTTATGCTACAGGCAAAAAATATTTTTTTCAAGGCAATTATTTAGCTATGATAAATCTGCCCCTGACGGCGGATGAAGAGTTGGAAATTTCCTGCAAAAGATATGAATAACAACCGGCGGCAAGATCTTTGCCATCAATAGTAAACTGATACTTTCCCGGACTTTGTGTCAGCAATTCTTGGGAAGTAACCATTCGACCGAATTGATCGAATATTTTCATACCAAAACTTCCGGCAATTGCCGTAGTGAAAGGGATAATGCCCTTAAAATTTGTCTGTCCTGAGATGGGATTAGGATAGACAGAACCGGCAAATATTTTGATATTATTCCCAAGCTGCAGAAATTTTACAAGTGTTGAATCACCACAAAGTAACGCTAACTCATATGAAGGACTGGCCGAAACGATCCCTAACGTACAGCGCTGATAAATCGCACTGCCGCCATTAAGTTGAATATCAGTAAGATCAAATGTTGTCGTCAATGAATCTGTAAGGCTAACCTGGAATTGGAATTGCAAGGCAGGGGTATCTTTATCGAAATTAAGAGTTGGAACGCCAATCATTGTCATCGTTGCCGTCGTATGCTTCGGAGTTCCGCCAAAAGTTGCAGGTGAAGTTATCGCATTTGGAATTAATGTCGTTACTCCGGCGGGACTTGGTAAGAGTGTTAATAGATCGCCATTATAATTCAATGTAAAGGCAAGACTATTTAGCCCGACATTATGCACATCACTTTGCGGAATAAAACGAACAGTTAGCGTATCACCTGCATGAAAAGTATTTCGGGTAGAGAGGATATTAAAGCTCATCGTATCGGTTGGAATAACATGAGCAATGATATAAACTGTTTTAACTTTCGGAGAATCACTTACAGCAGTAACGGTAAGTGTACCTATGATATCCCCCGCTCCGATAGGATCAAAATGGAATGGGATTTTGGAAGATTGATTAGATGCAAGATCAAGTTGCGGAGCTCCTGTCAACGCAAAATTACCATTACCAAATATATTCAAAGCAACGATGCTCAGCGAATCGCAGCCTAAATCTTTAGCATTGATCGATGAATCTTTCGAATCACAAAGTCTCATCGAACCAAGATCCACGGTGTCATGATCGACGGAAAGGATTCGTGAGCCGTACCCGACTTTCAGAAAATATGAGAATGTCGTATCATGCTGTGTATTCCCGATTTCATAGACAATATGAAGCTGTCCCATAAAAGAGCCAAGATTTTTCGGAGTAACATTTACCCGCAGATCAACAGTATCTTTATTTATCAGATCCGATGGCAAAGCAGAACCCAGAGAAAGGGATATATTGGGTGTCAGATTGCCCTGCAATCCAGCGCTCCTAATAGTAACTTTATCAACGCAACTGGGATTGGATAATGTTATACTAAATGAGCGCGACGTATCACAACGAGTCAGATTTAGATTGAAGAGAGTATCTGTTGGAAGTGTAGAAATAAATGTTGCGGGTAATCCAAAACCACTTCCTAAGATATTTATCGTAGTATCAAGTCCTATACCCTGATGGCGAAGTTTCAAGGAAATATCAGATGAATAATTTCCGGGAGCATTCAAAGTCAACCGAATTATAATTCGTAAACTATCAGATGGAGCTATTTGTAAAGGAAGCTGTAGAGGTTTTCCCGATGCATCTAAAATTAAGTATTGCACCGGAGCTCCGGCGTTAACATTCAGAACGAAAAGCGTATCACATCCCAAATTATGAATGACAAATGAGCTATCATGCGGAAGGCAAAATGGCACTTTGCCAAAATCCAATGGATGCGGTGTAATTGAGGCGCGCGGGGCCTCACCTTCTGCATGAACAGAAACCGTGACGATCTTATCGAAAGTTTGTCCAAGTGCTTTCGAAAAATATCTGACCTTTACCTGAAAAGTAGTCGTCGTATCGGAATGGAATAATTTCGATGGCTGCCATGTGAAATAGACAGAATCTTTCGTATTCGGAGCAAGGAGTAATGGGAATTTCGGGCTGACAGTGATCGAAAGAGCACCACTGGTGAATAGATCCGATGAAGCAGAGTCTACTATCTCGGCAGAAAGAATAGTATCATCAAGACAATAAAAATTTTCAATTTTTAATGCAGCATAACTTGTCGAACAAATGGGACCACTAAAAATTATCGGATCACCCGAAATTTGGGGATCAACAGGAGGCTCGTAAATTTGACCGTCACCACCATCACGGGATTTCCATACATTGCCCGCACCATCAAAAGCATAAATAACCCCGCCATTGCAACCAGTCACTACAAAACGAGTATCATTTGTATTGCTCGGCCCACCAACACTTTGCCATGATTGTCCTTTATCCGTAGAACGGTATATGCCAAGTATATTATTGTTTACCGTGCCGTCATTTTCCTCTTGAACATACAAAACCGATTCATTAAAACCTTCTATCTGACCGGTAGAATAAAAAGTTAAGGGTGACACGCTAGTCCAGGTCGCACCGTAATTGGTCGATCTATAGATACTACTATTACCCCCTTTGGTTTGGTATCGCTGGTCTGTCTCAGGTGAAGCATAAAAGGTATTTGTTCCTTTGACACCATACACACCCCATGATTCAATTTTTTGTGGAGGAATAATAGTCGTCCATGATTTCCCCCCGTCTTGAGTTATCTGCCAAACAGAGTCTTCAAATCCGGTTGCAACACCGTGGAGGTCATCAACAAAATCTACTCCATTTGTCAAACTTTTAAGAGCATTCGGCTGGAAAGTCAAACCATTGTCAGTTGATACGTAGGCTGAACTTGTCGCAGCTCTATTTGTAAGGATCAATGCGTTTGGTGTTTGATAGACAGAGGAAAAATATCCACTTGGTCCAAAGGCAATCCAGTTTAAGCCACCATCCACTGTTTTAAATAGACATTGAACATAACCTACTTTCGGCGGAACTACTGTTTCTTCAATTGTCGCCCAACCGTTCAACGCATCCTTCATAAATATTTGAGTAATTCTGCCATGGTAACCGGAGGGAACGGTAGTACGCACCCAAGTATTTCCGCCATCTGTTGTTTTGAATATACCTGCAAAACCATCGGAGCCGACAAATCCTACAAATTCATTAAAGAAAAAACCGCAATAGGCTCCTCTAACTGTGGACAATACTTTATTCCAGGTTGAAAAAACAGGCGTGGAAGAAAATAGGGCAAGGCATGCCACGACGGTAGCTAAGGCAATTTGGCAACGCTTCATCAAATATGATTTTCAGAGCTGACAAAGAAGGTCAGACTCCCGTATAATAACTCAAAAAATGAGAAAAAGTTACACTTTTACCCACAATTTAAGAAAGGATTGAGGATTTTATTGAGGTATAGGCATATTGGCCATCAAATCCCGCATTTGTTTGGAGACCTTACCTTTCGAAAGCTTCTTCATCATCTTTTGCATCTCTGTGAATTGCTTAATAAGGCGATTGATCTCGACCACTGTTGTGCCTGATCCCTTTGCAATGCGTTCACGACGTGATGCATTCAGAACTTGTGGAACGCGTCGTTCTTCTTTCGTCATGGAGGTTATGATTGCTTCGATCCGATTGAAAGAATTATCGTCAATGTTCGCATCTTTAAGTGCAGAAGCATTAACACCCGGAATATAGCCAAGGAGATCTTTGATCGAGCCCATCTTCTTTATTTGCTGAAGCTGTTCACGGAAATCATCGAGCGTAAATTCATTCTTACGGAGTTTTTCTTCAACAGCTTTTGCGTCTTCTTCGGTGATCTGAAGTTGCGCTTTTTCAACAAGGGTAACGATATCCCCCATGCCGAGAATTCTCGAAGCCATGCGGTCGGGATAAAATGCTTCAAGAGCATCAAGTTTTTCCCCTGTTGAAATAAATTTGATCGGCTCTTCAACGACTGAACGAATCGAAAGCGCCGCACCGCCTCTGGCATCGCCGTCAAGTTTCGTAAGGACGACACCGTCAAACTTCAGATGATCGTGAAATGTCTTTGCCGTATTGACAGCATCTTGTCCCGTCATTGCATCGCAGACAAAGAGGATCTCATGCGGCTTGACCTTTGCCTTAATATCGGCGACCTCTTTCATCATCACTTCGTCGATCGAAAGACGTCCTGCAGTATCGATAATGACGACATCAAATCCTTTTGAACGAGCTTCTTTGACACCCGCTTCAGCGATCTTTACTGCATTTTTCTCGCCGGGAATCGTAAAGACAGGAACATCAATTTGCTCACCTAGAAGCTGCAACTGTTCGATAGCTGCAGGCCGATAGATATCGGCAGCTATAAGGAATGCTCTCTTATTTCTGCCTTTTAAAAGATTGGCAAGTTTGGCTGTGAAGGTAGTTTTACCTGATCCTTGCAATCCGCATATCATGAGGATGGTCGGAAGTTCAGGAGCAAAATTAATATCCTGAGCAGGTCCGCCCATCATCTCGACTAATTCATCATAGAGTATCTTGATGAACTGCTGTTCGGGATTAACTGATTTCAGAACGTCTGCACCTAATGCTTTTTGCTGAACGTCATCGACGAATTTCTTGGCGACCTTATAGTTAACGTCGGCATCAAGCAAGGCACGCCGCACTTCGCGGACTGCTTCAGTGACGTTACTTTCCGTCAGTCTTGCCTGACCGCGAATCTTCTTATATAATCCTTCAAATTTGGAACTGAGATCTTCAAACATACAATCTTTGCTTATAAATGTCGGGCGGATTCAACATTCTTAGGAGGCTCTTTGTGCCCTAAACGAGTAATAACGGGTTATTTTGATCGTTTCCAAAGTTAATTGTAACAAAAATCTGTTTTGGAAGTTATTGAGGTGTGGGGTGCCCCCTGCCAAAAAGCAATACTTACCAATGATCGTTCTCCTAATGCTGCAAATCACTCAAGATTATGCAGTAGTTTCGTGGCAGGGGCATTCAAAAAATGCCCCTATTTTATTCCATCGTGACCCCTACGGGATTCGAACCCGTGCAACCACCGTGAAAGGGTGGTGACCTAACCACTAGTCGAAGGGGCCGGTTAAATTCATTTTTAAGAGAGGCAGTAAAACAGATATTGCTTTATTCCGTTCCGTTTTTCAAGATTTCCACCCAATTCAATAAAAAAGACCCCATAGCACGAGCCCGGTGACTAAGTTTATTCTTCTGTTCAGAGGGCATTTCTGCAAATGTCAATCCGCCTGATTCAATAGGTTCAAAGACAGGATCATAACCAAAACCATTCGTGCCGCGAAACTCTGTCGTGATCATGCCCTCCACACTTCCCTTATAAAAACTTTCTTTTCCTGTTTTATTTATAAAGCAAATAACAGTAGAAAAACTTGCTCTTCGATCAGTCTTTCCTTCAAGTTCATGAAGAAGTTTATTACAATTATCTGCATAGGTTGCATTTTCTCCGGCATATCGTGCGGTATAAACTCCTGGAGCGCCGCCAAGTGCAGCAACTTCCAACCCTGTATCATCAGCAAATACGGGTTTATGAAATCTCTCAAAAACAAATCGCGCTTTTATAAAAGAATTCTCTTCGAGCGTAATACCTGTTTCAGGAATTTCAGGGAAATCATCAGGAAGTAATTCTACTTCAAACAAATTCCCCGTAAGTGCAAGAAGCTCTTCGCGTTTATGAAGATTATGAGTTGCAAGGATAATTTTACTCATTACAAAACTAATTTTACAACATCACTTAGTTTATCTACGCCAATGATCTTCGGCCCTTTAGCAAGATTTGGAATTGATTTCATGTTTGCTTTCGGAATAATGATCGTTTCGAATCCTAACTTCGCAGCTTCCATCACCCGAAGTTCTGCCTGCGGAACTGCACGGACTTCCCCACCAAGCCCGACTTCACCAATCAAGCATGACTTCGAATCAAGAGGAATATCTTTTACACTTGATAGAACTGCCATCACAATAGCAAGGTCGGCGGCAGGCTCATCAACAGTTAAGCCACCGGCAATATTTATAAAGACATCCTGGTTTGCAAGTTTTGCTCCAAGTCTTCTTTCAAGAACTGCTAAAAGCATTGCAATGCGCCGATAATCATAGCCCGTCGTTGTGCGCTGAGGATTATTATAATGTGTTGGCGAAACAAGAGCTTGCACTTCCAAAAGCAATGGTCGTGTCCCCTCGAGCACACAACAAACAGCTGAACCTGACGAACCATATTGTCTTTCTGAAAGAAATACTTCAGAAGGATTTGGCACTTCCATTAGGCCTTCGGAAGTCATTGAAAAAACACCAATTTCATTTGTCGAGCCGTAACGATTTTTTGCTGCACGTAGAATTCGGTAAGCATGAGTGCGCTCACCTTCAAATTGAAGAACAGTATCAACGATATGCTCTAACACTTTTGGTCCTGCGATCGCACCTTCTTTTGTTACATGACCGACGATAAAAACCGGAATCCCTGATGACTTCGCAAATTGTAAAAGCATCGCCGTGCATTCGCGAACTTGCCCGACACTTCCCGGAGCGGATTCCATTGCCGGGCGGTACATTGTTTGAATGGAATCGACAATGAGAATATCAGGAGGATTATTCCTAGCTTCATCAATGATTGCCTCAATATTCGTTTCTCCCATGAATGAAACATCTTCATTTTTCATGAGCAATCGTTCTGCCCGCGATTTCAACTGTTTTGGACTTTCTTCACCGGAAACATAAAGTGTTTTTGCCGTCAGCATTCCACGCACCATCTGCATGAGAAGTGTGGATTTTCCGATACCCGGATCACCGCCTACAAGAACCATCGAGCCATGCATTATTCCGCCGCCCAAAACACGATCAAGTTCAGCAATACCTGTTAAGAGGCGGTCTTCTTCACTTACTGTGATCTCCGAAAGTTTTAGCGGACGTGTTGCGCCTCCGGCAGCACCATAACTCCGTGCGCCTTTTGCTTTAGCATTATCTGAAGAAAGACTTATTACCTCTTCAACGAATGAATTCCATGCGCTGCATTCGGAACACTTCCCCATCCATCGCGGAGAAATATAACCGCAGCTTGAGCAGACAAATTGAGATTTAGTTTTTGACATCAGGCAAATTTACGAGAGAAACTTACCGCACGATCTCTAACAGCTGTGTAGAGATATTTCCTGAAGGTGAGGAAAGAAGAAGTTGATAGCTTCCATTTGAGAGTTTCGAGAGATCAAGATTTTTTATATTTAGTCCCGGATCAAGATTCAATTCCTTGTGCAATTGTATCTGCCCAAGGTTATCAATAATTGAAATGGTAGTTGTTACTTTTTCTTTTGATGCGATTGAAACAGCAACATTATTAGCGGCAGGATTCGGCGCAACCGATTGCAGCCATACGGGCAATGTGTTATTCAAAAGAGCCCGTAAAGTCTGGTCGCCGCATTCACTAAGCACGCTTATTCTGCCGGGGGTGAATGAAGCTGTTGAGAGTTGGCTTACAAAAATATTTTCCGCAAGAACAGATGTTGTATCGCTTTGAGAAACAAAACAGAGAAATGGTATACTGAAAGTACTCGTAGAAAAATCAAGAGTATTATTCAGGTTTTGGTCTTTTCTGATAAGCAGACAAGATGCTTTTCCCGGACTGACCTTTGAAAGACTAAATGAATAATTACATAAAGGATTATTTCCCGACGAACAATCCGGGCCTGTAGAGTTCTGGTATTGGATATCTACAAGATCGGAGTCATACGATAAAACGAACGAGATCGAATCAAGATTGATTGGAGCAGGTGTTGCAGCGATAGAAACGATAAAATTCCCAAGCGCTTGACTTTTCGGTACTTGAGCAGTACCAATATTGATTTGTACTGAGCCAATCGATCTGCCCGTTGCACTAAGAGAAGTCAGGTTCATGGTATCATTTGCAAGAACAAAATTTCCATTCCACACACCAAGCAATGTTGGATCGAATGAAATATTGAATGTCTTGGTCTCAAAAGGTTTAAAAATAATCGGAGTCGTCATATCAGAACTGAAGACAACATCTCCAGTCTGCGTGATCTTTGTGACTATTACCGGTGATTCATTGGGATTTGTGATCTGAACTTGTTTCGAAATATTTGCTGGAGCATACACAGTACCAAAATCAACAGGAGTTGTTGATGTAAAAGGAACAAGTGGTTTAGTAAGAGGATCAATAGATATCGTTGTCTCGCAGGAATGACCTGCACTATCGAACACTTGAATCACAGCTGTCGCTAATGTAAACGGATCAATTACTGTAAATTGCTGCTCTACCTGATAGACATTTTTATATATTACTACACCGACAGTAAGATTTTGTGCTGTCCCTACTAAGGCAACGGAAGAAATTCCTCTGTCCCAAGGTGCAAGTTCACTTGCTTGAAAAATTCTGATTTTCGGATCAGGAGTTACAATTGAACAAACAGGTGCCGTCAGATCAGGAAGAGGGTCATAACGAAGAGAGTCGCGGGCTTCGTTACCCAGGCTGTCGTAAGCAAAAATTGGTCTTCTCACCGGCTGCAACGAATCAATGATCGGTAGAGAAAACACCGCCTTCGAGCTTGATTGATATGTGATCGTAGGAGTACCTGAATTTGGAGCGGAAGGAATAGTGATATTTTGTATTCCAACGTCTTTAAATCGCTCTTCAGTTACCGTACCGGTAATAAACCTTCTCGGAGAAAAAATTGGATCTTGAGTAATGATCGGAGCGAGTGTATCACCCGCAGCAGAATCACGTAGAATGCAATTTGTGCCAATGTTCCCAACAGAATCAAAGGCATCAAGACATCCCTTTGCTTCAGCTTTTAGGTTTGGGGTATGTAGCCAGGCAAGAGCAAAATGACGTGAAGATATCTGAAAGCTATCAAGGACAAGATTTATTGCTCCGGGTTTGAGAGAAATATTTTTTATTCCCCTATCCCATGAACGATCTTCGGTCACAATCATCTCATAATTTCCTTTTAAAGGCTGCCCGCCGGATATAACAGGGGGAAAAGTATCGGCTTTCGGGACATAGAGAACTTCCCTGCTTGCATAATTATTTGCTGAATCACGCATCGTATAGACTCCGCGTGCCGGCTGCAACGAATCACCGACAATCAAACTATCCGAAACAAAATCCGGAAACTTGCGAACCTGGGAAAGCTTGATAAAATTTTTTAAAGAAGAATCCTGAAAATCTTTTATGCCCCGGGTACAGGGAAAATTTTCTGTCGCAGAAACCACTCGCGAAGTAAATATCGGTGTGGCGACCGCAAATAAAGGGGGGGCAGTATCAAATATGTTTCTGCCCAGAACATATTGTTCAATATTGCTTCTGCTTAATCCTTTATAATTCAAGGTCAAGTCAATATTATGAAGTTTCAACCACGGGCAAGGGTTAGTAGATGGGTAACGAATGATGCAATGTTCGCCAAAGACATACTCTGCAATCTGACCCATCACCGGTGTAAACTGCGCTGAATCTGTTGCCGGAATAAATGTTCCGCCTGTGCTATGAGCAACTTCCGAATTAAGCGTTGGCGATCCCTTTCCTAATTCCATTACATATAAAGTAATGCCCATCGAATTCAAAAGTGAATCGAAATGAGGGGTGTTTATTATGGCGTCGTCAGTCACCAATACAATTGCCTTTTGTTGGAATGGAGCATATTGCAACAAGCCTGCACTATACCGAATAGCATACTCAACATCTGTAAAACCTGCAAATGATTGTGCACGTAATGAAAGCTGGAACGATGCAGAATCAGCTGAATTTTGTCCTGTATAAAAACCATTAACATGGCCTGGTCCGGGATAATAATATACTGAATCGGTAAAAGCTACTAATGCATATCGGGAAGAACTGGGAATGGCAGGAATAAATTTATCAAATGAAGAGAAATACGCTTTATAAACATCCCATGAATCACCGGCACTGCTTTTGATAGAGGTACTTACATCGAGACAAAATACAATCGCTGCCTGACCGGATTCATCACAATCCGTTACTTGGAAATTATTTACCGGAGCATTATCCTCTTTGATCTTCATATCGCTTGGTAAGATTCCCGGCTGAGGCAGGGAGCCGTTGTAAGTCGTTGTCACTTTTAACCTAACCAGTGGGAAGCTATCAATTCTGGGAGTGGAGGTAAGAAAACCCAGGCGTTGCCCAAAAACCACTATTGGCGACAATGATGCCAAGCAGACTACGAAAACACTAAAATAAATTTTTACTTGTTTCACAGCGACGGGGATAATGAAAATGTTACCTCCTTTGGACAGTAATGCCCTATTTAACAACGCTTTTCGTAGAACAGAGTTTCATAATTATTGCTAAGAAATAGCATAACATATCTTTTACAAGGCTGTTGGGCTCCAGAAATGCCGATCCAAGTCCACTCCATCACCTATAAAAGTAATTCCCTCCCGTTCCAAAATCCACCGCATTCGTTCATACCCTCCAAATCCATGGGCTCCGGTTAATAAACCTTTCCTATTGAGAACTCGCTGTGCAGGCAAATTCAAATCCGGCGGCATAACCTTCAGGGCGTATCCTACCAGTCGGGAAGAGCTTTTCATGCCAATCATTTCGGCAATTGCTCCATAGGTTGTTACCTTTCCTTTAGGTATTCTGGCTACAATTTCATAGACTTTCGCATAAAAAGATCTCCTCGCTTCCTGTTTGGAAGAAACAAGGTCTATCAAATCATCCGAACGCTTTGCACTTTTTTTCTTTTTACGTATCATTACAAACATTTTAAACATCAGTGCATCCATATAGGGTTGCGATTATCGGAGCAGGAGTAAGTGGCATTGCAGCAGCAGTTTCACTTTATGACTCGAAATCGTCACGCAAATTTGCTGTGACAATATTTGAAAGCCGCAGAACGGCTGGTGGAAGAACACGTTCATTCATAGATTCAGAAACCGGCGATACAATAGATAATGGTCAGCATTTATTAATGGGCTGCTATACTTCGACACTAAAATATCTTCGTACTGTTGGAGCCGAACATCTTTTGCTTAAGCAGGACTCTTTGTCCCTACCATTTGTCATTCCTGATGAAGGACGGATATCCAATGTTAAACTTCCAGAGCATATTCCTGTTCCATTTACATTGCTCTATGCTATTCTGCACTCGGACTTGCTTCATACTTACGAAAAACTTGCTGCTGGAAGGTTTGGACTGGGAATGATGATGTTTCGTTACGACAAAAAAATGGCGCATGCATCATGTGCGGAGCTCTTTCGCTATACACATCAACCTTTGGGCCTTATCAAAAAATTATGGGAGCCTATCGTTGTCGGTGTCATGAATCTTCCCATAGCTGAGGCAAGTGCCCAGGTTTTCCTGCATACAATGCGGTTGATCTTTTTACAAGACAAGAAATTCAGTTCAATACTTTTTCCAAAGATAGGTTTGTCAGACGTTCTTATTAACCCTGCACTTGATTACCTGAAGAAAAAAAATTGCGAGATTAAATATGGACAATCTATCAAATCTGTTAAATCAGGAAATGGATTGGTTTATGTTGAAACTGATGAAGGTAGGAATGTTTTTGATGCACTGATATTTGCAGGCAATTATCATGATGCACATTTTCTACCGGCAGAAATTGCGCAGACTATCCCTATCGTAGAGTATTCACCTATAGTGAATGCTTATTTTTGGGTTGATAAAAAAATAATCGGTCTGCCGATATGTGGATTCGTCGGAACAACACTTCAATGGTGCTTTACAAAGCCAACTCATTTTTCTGAAGAACTACTTGCCTGCACAGTGAGCGCAGCTCATGTATTAGTTGAAAAGGATAATGAGGAAATAACAAAAATTTTATGGCAAGATATTAAGAGGTCGTTTCCTGAGACGCAAGCAAAACTTTTACGCTCGGTTATTATCAAAGAGAAAAGAGCTACACCAATACTCAATGATGAGCTTCAAACCCACCGTCCGCAAACGAGGACAGCTATCCCCAATATTTTTCTTGCCGGGGATCTTGTACAAAACGGATTGCCTATGACCATTGAAGGAGCAGTAGGTAATGGACAAAAAGCATCTGAGGCAATACTAAAGAGCTTGGATTAACAGGAAACATCTCGGAAGAATATTCGTTAAGTACAAGCCCCGAATCATATTAAACCGTTGGCAATTTCACCTTTTGTTTCCTATGGATACCAGTTCAAGTATTAACACTACAACATCTACTGTAAATACGTCCGGGATCGGCTCAGTAGCGAGTACCACTTCAACTACCAAACAACTCCCTGCCCATCTCAATAAAAATCGCAAGAAGAAATTAAAAAAATGGATGATGCTCCTTGCCCTGCTTCTGATAGCAGGTTTTGCCGTGTGGTTTTTCTTTTTCCGTGGAGAACCGGCACAGATTCCGTTACAGTTGCAGTCATACCGGGAAAAAGTTTTTCTTCTTTATTTTGGGCAGATATGACAACCGTATAGGTTGGCAGTCAGGTATCCGGCACGATTAAAGCATTGCAGGCTGATTTTAATACTCGTGTAAAGAAAGGTGATCTTATCGCAGAACTTGACCCGACATTTTATGAAGCTGCAGTAAAATCTGCACAGGCAAACTACGCTCGTGCAAAGGCAGATATGGATATTGCTCAGAGAAACGAAGTCCGAAATAAAGAGTTATTTGCAAAGAATTTAGTCGCTAAAGCTGATTTTGACGTTACCGAAACTGCCTTGGAAGATGCCAAGGCCACAGTTCAACAACTTCAGGCTTCACTTGATCAGGCGAATGTGAATTTA
>Ga0206887_10010_pt1 | contig 59573 bp, 48 predicted proteins | sample Alteio_BWOrgHeat_89_FD_153248 | JGI IMG/M metagenome (GOLD analysis project Ga0206887, IMG submission 153248) | Enriched cells from forest soil in Barre Woods Harvard Forest LTER site, Petersham, Massachusetts, United States - Alteio_BWOrgHeat_Nextera3 ...
CGTTCGCATCAGGCGCCGGCGTGCCGGGTACGGGTGCGCGGGTTGGTCTGCCGGGGGCGGACATGGCCGGGACCGCGGAGCCGCCACCGGTTCCTCCCGGACCACCGGCTGCGCCGCATACCGCTGCGAGGCTGATGACGAGCATGGAGGACAAAGTTATTATTTTCATAGTTGCCTCATATTTTTATGGCGGTGTTATGGGAGCGGTATTGTTGTTTCCATTATTTGGAGGATTCATCCCGTTAGGAACAGCCGTTCCGTTATTAGGGACAGCCGTTCCATTTGGCATGGTTGTTCCGTTAGGAGTGGTGGCCCCATTTGGTGACAATGTTTTTGTACCGTTTCGAAGGTTATTGTGCCGGTGAATGCGGCGAGGATTGTTAGCATCGGGAACAGTTGCAGGACCGGGATTGTTTAATCCGTTGACCGTACGATGGGGAGTGATGGGAGCGATAGGCGCCACCGGTGCTATGCGGGCTGTGTGCGGCCTGGGCGGATTTACGACGGGTGCCCCGTTCATATTATTATCCGGCGCGACACCGGTGGGTGAACCGGGCGCCGTCATGCTTTCCTGCGCACCACCGGAAATACCGCCAGATGAACCGCCTGCGGAACCACCCGCCGATGCGCCGGCTCCGCCAGCTCCGCCGCCACCACCTCCTCCGGCAGCTGCGTTGCTCATGTTACTTATCGCTGTGAATCCAGCGACAACCAGAGAGAGAATAATTGAATTTTTCATGGTTTTATTTTAGCAACGCGAGTGCCAAGGGCATCGGGACTCAAACCAACGAAGAGGAATGCATTTATAAACCGCTTAGCAGGGACGAACCGCATTTTGCAACCTTACCCATAATAATATCATGCATTATTTCCGTTCCGGATGCCGGGGCGGGCATAATCACGCACTATTTTTATTGGCAAGATTAAAGCTGGAAAACCGATAGTGGCGACAGAACGTCCGTTGGCTTGCTGTTAACCGTTTGAGATGCCCCGGCTGAAATGAGGAAGGAATGATGCATTCATGTTCAATCCCCGACGCCGGCAAATTCGTCATCAGGTCTATCCCCAAAAGGACATCCTTTAAGATGCTGAAAAAAGTCCTTAAACCCGCGACCCTATATAAACTTTCTTGTTTTTAATCCGCTAAAAAATTGGGGCCGATAAAATCCATTCACGTCCACAACTGGCGGTCCAGAGACCGATATTGGACGGCCTCGGACACGTGTTCGGACAAAATGTTGGGCGACCCGGCCAGGTCTGCAATCGTCCGCGCCACCTTTAAAATCCGGTCATACGCGCGCGCGCTGAAATGCAATTCGCTCATGGCGTTTTTGAGCAGCTCTTTGGTTTCTTCTTCAAGCGCGCAAAATTCCTTCAGCTCTTTTGGACCAAGGCGCGCGTTACAGGTGATTTTAGGTTTGTGCGCAAACCGCTTTTGCTGGAGTTGGCGAGCCGCAACAACGCGCTCGCGGATTTGGACGGAGGTCTCGCCGGTGCGGTCGCCGCTGATTTCGCGGAACTTCACTTGAGGCACTTCAACATGCAGATCAATGCGATCCAGTAATGGCCCGGAAATCCGGCCGAGGTAATTTTGGATCTCGCGAGGCGAACTTTTACTCTCATGCGGCATTTTTCCGTCTGGAGAAGGATTCATCGCAGCCACCAACATAAACTGACTGGGAAACGTCATCGTTCCTGCGGCGCGCGAAATGGTGACGCGGCCCTCCTCAAGCGGTTGGCGCATGGTTTCCAGGACGTTGCGCTTGAACTCGGGCAGCTCGTCCAAAAATAAAACGCCATGATGCGCGAGCGAAATTTCCCCGGGTGTCGGGTTGATATTGCCTCCGAGCAGCCCGGCATCGCTGGCGGTATGATGCGGCGCGCGAAAGGGTCGCCGGGTAATGAGCGCCTGCCCGGGCGCGAGAAGCCCCATGATGCTGTGAATCTTGGTCGTTTCGAGCGCTTCGTTCAAAGTGAGCGGCGGCAGGATTGTTGCCAGCCGTTTTGCGAGCATGGACTTTCCGGTTCCAGGCGGGCCGATGAGAAGGACGTTATGGCCGCCAGCGGCGGCAATTTCCAGCGCGCGCTTGACGTTTTCCTGACCTTTGACTTCGGAAAAATCCACTTCCCCGTCCAGTTCCTGTTCAAAGATTTTCCGGGTGTCCACCCGGAACGGAGAAATTTTTATTTCGCCTTCGAGAAACTGCGCGGCCTCGCGCAGGTTTTGGACAGGAATTACCTGCAGGCCGGCAACGACTGCTGCTTCCGCGGCGTTTTCGACCGGGACAAGCATGCCGGTTTTTCCGGCGGCCCTGGCCCAAAGTGCGATCGGCAAAATGCCTTTGCCCTGCCGGACGGCGCCCGTCAGTGCGAGTTCGCCCACGGCGACAAAATGTTCCAGTTGGTCGGTTTCAATTTGTTCACTGGCGGCGAGCATCCCCAAGGCGATGGGCAAATCAAATCCCGGGCCTTCTTTTTTTACGTCTGCCGGGGCGAGATTAATCGTCATGCGCCCCATGGGAATTGAATAGCCGGAATTGATGAGCGCGGTCGTGACGCGATCGCGCGATTCCCTGACCGCTGCATCAGGGAGGCCGACAATAATGATGAGTGTGTCGCCATAGCCGGCATTGACCTCCACTTCAACAGAATACGCTTCAATGCCGGAGAGAGCGGCAGAACATACCTTCGCAAGCATCGGATTTTTATGACTGGGAATGGCGAAAATCGCAATTCAATTCCGCGAAGTTTCGTGCGCGGAAATGAACATTAGTGATTTGGGCGCCGGCCAGTGAAAAACGGCATATTGCCCAACAGGTTGTGCAACGTTTCGTGTTATGTCCTTTTAGTGCCACGTTTTGTCCTGAATGAGCATAGACAACAGGTGGAATGTTTTTTACTGTTTCGTATCTTAATACAAAGAACTTGGACGCATTTTGGTGCAGGGACGCGGCATACGGTTGTATGGCGGTGTTACGCGATGGGTTCAATTCAATGTAACATTTAAGAAAAATTGATTGTGGATAAACCAGCGACACCTCAGCTAAGAACCATATTGCTCGTCGACGATAACGATGATATTCGCGTCCTGACGAAATGGTTTTTTGATAATGTCGGCTATGTCGTTGACACGGCCCGGAGCGCTGAGGAAGCGCTTTCCCGTTTTGACCCCAAGACCCATGATTTGATTTTGACAGACAATTCCATGTCCGGAATGTCAGGCGCCGAATTGGCCCATGTTATTAAAATGCGTTCTCCTTCGACGCTTATCGTCATGTTCACCGGCAACCCTCCCCAGGATCCTTCCTGTATTGATACATTGATTCCCAAGCCAGCGAGTTTGCTTGACGTTAAAGAAGCCATGGATAAGCTTCTAGGTAAGGCAGAAAGTGGCGAATAATAACGCCAAATAGCGGATTTTTAGGAGTCAAATTCCGAAGGCCGATTTTTCAGCAATCTGCCTTATTTGCTAAAAAGCAGAAAATGATGGGTAATATACATGAATTGTCCGAAACATGTATAGTTGAGGCCCAAATACGAATAGATTTTTGGGCCAAATATGAGATTAAATGAGACTGGCGATTGAACACAGGCAAGCTGTACAAATCAATTATGCGGATGAAGGTCTTGTTAATGAGATGAACTATGCTTGGGGATGACCATTTAAAATTGCGATTGGTCCGTTTGCAGCCGTCAGAGTTATGGACGAATCCGACACGGAATGAAGACGAATTTGCTTTCATCTTCATCAAAGGGGGCATTGCCAAATATGTATTTCCAAATGCCACCCAGCGGTTGATCGCGGGCAATATCCTGGTTTTTACCAAGCACTCGGTCGGTAAACTCTATGCCGATGATAAAAGCGAATGCGCCTTTGCCACGTTTTCCCTGCTCTTCGAACATTTATTCCCATTATTTGCCAGCAATGAAATTGGCCTGTTGCACAATGTCATGTCCAACTTCAAAGCCGGCAGGATTTTTATGCCGGGCAGCAGCGTGGCGGTAGAATGCCAGCCTATCCTGGAAATTGCTTATACACAGTCCCGCCTCCAGCAGAGAAGCCAGTTGTTGAGAATTGTGGCTGCCATTTTAAACGACGAGTTTAAGAGCGTGCATACCCAGCGAAGCGGCCTTGGCTGGGCGGAAGACCACATGATCCAGGTATTTGAAAAGCTTTCATCGGCGGAGTTATTGAAACTTTCCGTGGATGAACTGGCGGCCAAATTCAGTTGCAGCCGGCGGCACCTGAACCGTTTGTTTCACCAGCATTTTGGCCTTTCAATCACGGCGTTGCGCATGGAAATACGCCTTCTGAAGGCCGTGTCTTTGCTGCGGAACCCGCGTGAAAAGGTCATCAATGTCGCAGAACAATGCGGGTTTAACCATTTGGGACTCTTTAATACGTGTTTTAAAAGGCGATATGGAACGAGCCCCGGGCAGTGGCGCAAAGCCGCGCTCGGGCCGGAAAATCCGTCAGCAAAGAAGGGTGAAAATAAATCCGCTTGTCCGCTCCACGCTAATGGGCTATGCCCCTGGGGCGGCCAAATGGAAATGCCATCTTCAAAAGCTTCGGAAAAAATCAACGCGACGGGAAACATCCCGACAGCTCAGAGCCGGTCAAATGCGTCAAGGGCCCAATCAGGGAACGCACTTTAAACTCCACGATGTTTGGCATAAAAATAACGAGGCGCAAAACGCAACCAGGCTACCGCTTGCTTTGGCTGGGAATATTCTCCTCCATGCCCCTGTCGGCATTTTTGGCCGCCCCCGCCCGGGGGCAGGCAGGGTTGGCAGACGTCATGTCCAATGAAGCGATTGACAAAGCGCAGACCGCACAGGCGCAATCGTCGGAATATTCCTTCAAAAGTGGAAATTTGAGGATGCTGCTGCTCCCGGCATTGAGCGCGCAATGGAATGATAACATCAACACGACCGAGACGGGCAGAGAGAGTGATTTTATTATCCTGCCGACGCTGGGTGTGGTAATGACCTACCCGTTGACCGATCGCAATCTGCTTCAAATAAATGTAACGGGCGGGTACAGCGAATACGTTGAACATCCCCATCTGAGTTCGTGGTACCTGTCAACAGGGTCCGGTATCTCTCTCGATTTTTATATCAAGGACATTTTGTTCAACGTGCATGACCAGTTTAGTTACGTACAGAATTCTTCGGCAAATCCTCAAGTAGCCGGCACCGGCACCTACGGCACTTTTGAAAACACGGCCGGGCTTTCGGGCGACTGGAGTTTGAAGCATTTCGATCTCAGCCTGGGTTATGACCATCAAAATACCCTGGCCACCTCGGCTCAATTTGACCAAACGGATAATACGACCGACACGGGTTACGCCCGGGCAGGATACAAGTGGAACCCTAAATTAACAACGGGCCTGGAAGGCACGGTCGCGTCTACAGCTTACGACCAGAATGTGTTGAATGATAACACAGCTTATAGCGCCGGCGCCTACGGCACCTGGAATCCCAATGCTTATCTCCAGGCCACGTTGCGTGGAGGCTATGCCCTTGAGCAATTCGATCAAACCAGCACACATCTCCAAACTTCAGATTTGGGTTCCTGGTACATTGACTTGAACCTTACCCACCAAATTACGGATACAGTAGCTTATTCGATTGGCGCGGGGCACAATATCGGTCTCGGTGTGCAGTCGGATGCAACCGAATACACCTATGCAAACGCCAGCATTAATTGGAATTTCATCAAGGGCTTTAGTCTTCAACCAAATTTCTCGTTTCAACACGGCACTTCGGGAATCGGCAGCACAATTTTGGCGTCCGGGAATAACTTGCTGACGCAGGAAGAAATCTATGACTGGTATGTCGCCGGGCTAAGCCTTAGCTACAACGTCACAAAACGGTTTGCGGTAAGTTGCAGTTATCAGTTCACCGGTCGTTCATCTTCGCTTCCAAACAGAGGATACACTCAAAATATTATTGGGATACAATTGTCCTATCATCCAATATGAACCTTTGGTTTTATCCGTCACAGCAACCGCGGTCGCTGCGAAGTTCGCGAACCTTTGTGCCTGGCCGCTGGTTGAAAATTCTCACGTTCGAAATGGTTTGTACGGTGGCCATGCTGCTCGCCGCATTTTCATCTATTGCATCGGACTCTGCATTCCCGGATTTTCCGCCATCCGCGCCCACCGCGACGGGGGCTTATTCGGCAAAATTGCCCGCGTTCTCCACGAAACCTTCCGCGGCTATAACGGGGCCTGTGAAAACAAATGCAGTGGCCGATAATTCTGCAAAATTACTCGCCTACTCGATGACGTCTTCCCCGGTTGCACCAAAGCCCGTGGACACCAACGGGGTGCCTAATACCTCCACCAATCCCATGGATGTGCTGGACAATGAATACAAACTCGCGCCCGGAGATACGATTGATTATCAGGTATTGGAAGATAAGGAAGATCCCGACGACAATGGCAATGCCCAGTCCATTGTCGTCACAGATTCCGGTGATATAGAAATTCCCTACGTTGGGCGCTACGCTGCGGCGGGCAAAACCTGCCTGGAATTGTCCAGGCAACTCAAGGATGAATTGGAAAAAAAATACTACTATCAGGCCACGGTCATTATTTCGGTAAAATCCATGACCAGTAAAGGAGTGGTTTATGTCATGGGCGGTGTGCGGTCGCCGGGGCCGATGGAGTTGCCGCGGGATGAAGTGTTAACGGTCAGCAAGGCCATTTTGCGGGCAGGTGGCTTTGATGATTTTGCGGACCAAAAACATGTGCAAGTGACGCGGAAGGAAAGCGGTACCAACGCCGTCTTTACTGTTAATGTTTCAGCCATTCTTGATAAAAGCAAAGTTGATGAGGATCGTGACGCGCTGCCTGGCGACTTTATCTACGTTCCCGAAAAGACGTTTCGCTATTGACCGACATGAGTAACTTAACGCCAATGCCGCCTCAAGACCCGGGTTTTCAATTGTCCGCCCCGATGGAAGCCCACTCCGGCTCGCCCGCTCCAAAATTTCGTCTCAAAAAACTCCTGTTTTTTCTTCGCAGGTTCTGGTGGATTCCGATTATTACCCTGATGCTTGCGTTGGGTTCAGCCATCGCGCATTTCATGTCTCAACCGCCGGAATTTGTTTCCGAGGCAAGTCTGTGGCAAACGGAAAAACTTCAATTGCCTGACGGTGCATCCTTTGCCCAGGATGAGGACACTTATTTTGGCACCCTGACAGCCGTACTCCAAAGCGATCCCTTGAGACAATTGGCGCTGCAGCGGCTTTCTGCTGCAGGCAACAATAAAATCACCTACGGCAAAGATGGAAATCCCATTCCGGTCCAAATCAACGTCTATCAAGCGCCTAAAAGCTCCGTTTTTATTGTGGAAGCTACAAGCTCGAACCCTCAATTTACGACGGACTTTCTCAATGCCCTGGTGAATGTGTACCTGGAGTACAAGAAGAATGTCCGCAAGGACGTTTCCGATGACACGCTGGCTTCCATCGCCAACCAAATTGATATTCTTGATAACGACCTGACCAATGATCAAAAAATCCTGGCTGATTATGAGCGAAGCAACAACCTGGTTGTCTTGCGCAAGGACAACGATGTCGGAAGCGCTTACCTGGCCACGAAAAAGACAGAGTTGGCCGATTACCTCCTGGAAAGCAACCGGATCGAGGTTGTGGCGCAGGAAACCAATTCGATATTGGTTTTAGGAACGACTAACCTGGCAAACCCCCTTTTCGAGAAGGTTGAACAACAAAATGGCACCAGTTCATCGCCGAGCGCGCAAAGCCAGGATGCCTATCAACAATTACAATCGCTCAAACTGCAACGTGATCGGTTGAGCAAGTACTTGCGGCCGGCCCATCCGAAAATTGCCAAACTTGACCAGCAAATCACCAATGTCCAAATGCAGATTGATTTCTATCGCCGGCAAAATCAGGAAAACATCGCTACTGCCCGCAAGGCAAACCGGGTCCAAATAGATACGGTGCAACAGGCGATTAGTGAATGGGAAAAGAGAATCAGAGATGATAGCGCTCGTATCGCCGAGGATGACAGCCTTAGGGATAACATGGGCCGCCACCAGCGTATGTTTGACCGGCTTTCATCAATGATGGATAACGTGGACATCACCCGGAATATTGAGCACGACCCATTGGCTATTTTGCAGTTGGCTTCAGGGTCCTCGCGGTCCTATTCCAAACTAAAAAGCAATATCTCAGCGGCTATCTTCGGCGGGCTGGCACTTGGCCTGGGAATTATTGCGCTTCTTGCCATTCGTGATGATCGCTTTGGTTCAGTCGTCGAAGTTGCGGAACGGATTGGTGACAATGTGGTCGGTCAGGTACCGGAGATTCCTAACGTCCATAACGGGGCGCCGGTAGCTCTTCTGAAGGATAACGATGACCGGCACATGTACGTTGAATCCTACCGCAATTTGCGCTCAGCGCTGCTTTATCTCGCGGTGGACGGTGCCCGCCCAAAAGTCCTGATGATTACCAGCGCGGTACCGAGCGAAGGGAAATCCACAATCGCCTCAAATCTGGCGCGCATCATGGCTCTAGGCGGTTCGCGCGTGCTTTTGATTGATGGGGATTTGCGCAAGGGGCAACTGCACAATGCACATGGCCTGCAAATCAAACCGGGACTCACCGACCTTTTGCTACGGCCCGAGGATCTGGACAAAACCATTCAGACAAGTTTCCTGCCCAACCTTTCGTTTATTGCCCGTGGCAGCAGCCAGCAAAATCCCGGGGATTTGTTTTTAAGCAACAAATTTGACCAAATTCTTGTAACGCTCCGTGAGCGTTTTGATTACATCATCATCGACAGCAGTCCTGTGTTCGCCGCCGATGACTCCACAACGCTCGCTCCCAAAATGGATGGTATTTTATTCGTCGTTCGCAGCCACTTTTCCCGCTCGAATGTTGTCAAAGAGGCACTTGAATTGCTTTATCAGCGCCAGGCCACCATTTTGGGGTTGATTTTGAATAGGGCAGACGCATCAACGCGGTCCTATCACTATTACAAGTACTCAGAGTATTATTCGTCCACTGAAAAAACATGAGCTGCCGCGCTGCAAACCGGTTGAATCCTCGATTTAAGATTGGTAAAGGACAAATATCGGCAGCTTGCGTAGCATGGAAAACCATTGGAAATCCAAGGCGGCGATGAAAATTGGAAGAGGCCGCAGCTTCCGTGGAAAAATGAAAAACGTGAAGATGAAGACATGTAGATTCGTAAACGGAAAACAGACGCTTGCGAATTGACCGGGACGGAGTCTGCCCGGACATCCCCGAGAAAAGGAAGTAATGCTCGCCACATCTGTATTCCAAGGGCTTGAGAAATGAATAAATTGCTTGTCACCGGTTCATCCGGATTGATTGGCTCGGAAGTTGTTGAGTATTTTTGCGGGCTCGGATGGGATGTTCACGGCGTGGACAACAACATGCGCGCCGATTTCTTCGGTCCCGGCGGCGATACGCGCTGGAACCAGCGCCGGCTGCTGGCTGCGCATAAAAACTTCCAACACCATGAACTCGACATCCGTGATCGGGCGGGGGTAGACGAATTAATTTCCGCCTTGAAGCCGGTTTTGCTTGTTCATGCGGCTGCCCAACCCAGCCATGACCTGGCGGCGGCGCGTCCGTTTGACGATTTTGACGTCAACGCAGCAGGCACTTTAAATTTGCTGGAAGCGGCGCGCCGACGGGTGCCCGGTGTGGTCTTTGCCCATATGAGCACCAATAAGGTTTATGGCGATCGGCCGAATGCCATCAAATTAAAGGAAATGCCCATGCGCTGGGATTATGATGCCCCGTCTTATGCTAACGGCATCGCGGAGGATTTTCCCATTGACCAAAGCAAGCACAGCATCTTTGGCGCTTCCAAAGTTGCCGGTGATGTCATGGTGCAGGAATACGGTCGTTATTTCGGCATGAAAACCTGCTGTTTACGCGGGGGCTGTCTGACCGGCCCAAATCACAGCGGCGTGGAGCTTCATGGTTTTTTAAGTTATCTTGTCAAGTGCAACGTGGAAGGCCGCCTTTACAAGATTTTCGGTTACAAAGGCAAGCAGGTCCGCGACAACATCCATTCATACGACGTCACCCGGTTTATCCACGCGTTTTACGAAAACCCCCGCCATGGCGAGGTTTATAATATCGGCGGTGGCCGCTCCAACAGCATCTCGATCCTCGAGGCGTTTGACCGCGCCGCTGCCTTGAGCGGTAAAAAAATGAATTACGAGTACGTGGAGCAAAATCGCGCCGGCGATCACATCTGCTACATCAGCGACCTTTCGAAAATGAAAGCGCACTATCCCGGCTGGGATATTACCAAAACATTGGATGACATTTTTCGCGAAATTTATACGCATTACGCTTCCTGACCGATTTCAAGTTTTTTAAAATGACTGAACTCCTGCTCGAACCCGGACGTGTCGAGAAAAACTATTGGCGCGATTTGTGGCGCTACCGGGAACTGTTCTATTTTCTCGCATGGCGCGACATACTCGTCCGCTATAAACAAACCGTTATTGGTGTCGCCTGGGCGGTCATTAAACCGCTCCTGACCACAGTTGTTTTTACATTTGTATTCAGCAAATTGGGAAAATTCCCTTCGCCCCCCGGTGTTCCTTATTTCCTCCTTGTGCTGGCCGCCAATTTGCCGTGGCAATTTTTTTCAACGGCCATGAGCGAATCCAGCAACAGCCTTGTCAGCAACGCTAATTTGATTTCAAAAATTTATTTTCCGCGCCTGATTGTGCCCGCGGGCTCGGTTATCACCAGCTTTGTGGATTTTCTGATTACCGTGGGCCTGATGGCGATAATGATGGCCTGTTTTCATTTTTTGCCCGACTGGCGGGTGTTTATCGCCCCTCTCTTTGTCCTGCTGGCCTTTGGGGCCGCCTTCGGCATTGGACTTTGGCTATGTGCGCTCAACGTGGAATATCGTGACTTCCGGCACATCGTTCCGTTCCTGGTTCAATTTGGCTTCTTCCTCTCGCCGGTTGGTTATAGCAGTGCGCGGGTGCCCATCGTCTGGCAGTGGCATGGCCTGGACATTCCACTGCGCCTGCTCTATTCGCTCAATCCCATGGTTGGCGTTATCGATGGTTTCCGCTGGGCTTTGTTACGCGGCCAGACAGACCTTTGGTGGCCCGCCATTCTGATGTCCTGTTGCTTCGTTGTGTTCCTTTGCTATTCCGGTATTTGGTATTTCCGGCGTATGGAACGCACATTTGCGGATATCATCTAAGAATTACGAAATGGAAGAAGGGCTACGCCCCCTATAAATGAGCAACGCAATTATCTCAGTCGAAGATCTCGGCAAGCGTTACCGTATCACCCATCAAGGCGAGCGCCAGCGTTACATCGCCCTGCGTGACGTTATCATGGAAAAAGCCAGGAACATGTTTCGATCGTCGAAGGGCGGAAACCGGGGTTTGTCCTCCACGCGCGAAGATTTTTGGGCATTACGAAATGTTTCCTTTGACGTTAAGCACGGCGAAGTCGTGGGTATCATCGGCCGGAACGGAGCCGGAAAAAGCACCCTCTTGAAGATCCTCAGCCGGATCACCGAGCCAACGGAAGGCAGGGTCTGGCTGCGCGGGCGTGTTGCCAGCCTGCTGGAAGTGGGAACCGGCTTTCACCCCGAGCTGACCGGCCGCGAAAACATTTTTCTCAACGGCGCCATCCTTGGAATGAGCAAGGCCGAAATCAAAAGCAAGTTTGATGAAATCGTCGCTTTTGCCGAAGTTGAAAAATTCCTGGATACTCCTGTAAAACGTTACTCCAGCGGCATGTATGTACGATTGGCCTTTGCCGTGGCTGCACATTTGGAGCCGGAAATACTGATTGTGGACGAGGTGCTTGCCGTCGGGGACGCGAAGTTTCAAAAGAAGTGCATGGGCAAAATGCAGGACGTTGCCCGCGGAGGAAGGACCATTTTATTTGTCAGTCATAACATGGGTGCCATCATGGCGCTCTGCAGCAGGGCTGTTTGGTTGGACGCAGGAAAATGCAAGATGATTGGCCCGGCTCAGGACGTGGGAAACACGTATCTTAGTTCAAGTGCCATCGAAACCCAGCGGCGACTGGATTTGGCCGCGATTTCACGTGCAGGAGCAAATGGCTCGCAGGCGCGCATTGTTGCCATTGAATGGTTGGATGGAGTTCCTCTGCAGCATGGTCGTCCTACGCGCGTGAAACTGGAGATTGCTTTTACGGCCTCCGTTCACGATGTCAGAGTTGGCTTGGGTTTTTCCACGATGGATGGCACTCGGGTGGGGACTTATGATTCGAACGCCAACCCGACTGATTTATTTTCGGTTGGCAAGCCAGGCATATGGGCTTTCGAATTGCAAATTGACACCTTGCCATTGAATCCCGGCCTATACTCGATTGATGTGGGTTGTAACTCCTCAGAAGAACATGGTTTGGATTACCTTAAAGGGGCCGGCTCGGTTGAAGTGATTTCCGGCCCAAATACCCCGGCGCATTATTTCGGGAAAGAATCCGCCGTCCGTCTGCACGGTGTATGGAACATGAACCCGGTAAATCATGAGATCCCGGAGCAGGATGTAGTTGACTTTAAGGGGCATTCCTGACTGGATTTTCAGGTGGCGTATCACATCGCCGTGATCAGCAAACCCATCAGAATTATATGCTCGGAAAATTTAAGCGAAAATTGCGTTCGTTTGTTCCCTCCCCGCCACCTTCGGGAGTAAATGCCATACCCGTGGTTTCGCTCCATGATATTATTCGAACCAAGCCTGAAATATGCGTTACCATCCAAAAACATGAAGATGGTATTTTGCCTTTTCACCAAGCGGTAGCTTTACTGGCCGTCGCTGTGGTGGAACGTCCCAAAATTGTGCTGGAGATCGGAACGTTTATGGGAAATACCACCAAACATTTGGCAATAAATCTTCCTGACTCGATTATTCATTCGGTTGATTTGCCCGAAGATTATGCGCCGGAACGTGACAAAATAACGCAATTGAAAAAAGACGACTTTCACTTGATTACCAATCGCCGTGTCGGTCGTGAATATCGGAATACTCCCTATGAGGCAAGAATCCGGCAACATTTTGTCGATACGGCCGTCTGGGATTTTAATGAAGCTGCCGGGGCCACTTTATTTTTTATCGATGGCTCCCACAGCTATGACTATTGTAAAAATGATTCGGAGCGCTGCTATCAGCTTTGTGGCGGAAAAGGGGTTTTTCTCTGGCATGATTGTGATGAAATGCATCCCGGCGTCGTTGAAGTGCTTTGCGAATGGCGGGATTTGGGACGAAACGTGTGCAGAATTGAGGGAACACCCATAGCCTATTGGAAAGGAAGCTGAACCACGCAGTGGTGTCATTGTGGGAAGTTTTCGAAATTTTTTGCGCGCCGTCCTGCCCGGTCCATTACATTCCGCGTTGAGGAGATTATGGCAGAAGACTTTAAACTTCAAACGGGCTGTTTTTGAATGGACTCCTTTTCTGGCCTGGCTGGTATCTCAATGCATCCGGCATCGAAAAAAAGCGGTTATCGTTTGCCGTTGCGGGGCCCTGGGTGATGTGGTTTGTACTTTGCCCCTGTGTAATGAAGTCCGGCAAAAGCATCCTCGGCAGCTCATTATTTTTTTAACGGCGTCAATCTATCGGGACGTCGTTTTGCTTTCCACGACTGCGGATCTGGTCTATGGCAGTAAAGTATGGGCGTGGCCGTTCACGCTGCCCCCCAACTTCAACTTTCTTGGGCTCATCGCGAAGGTTTACAATCCTCAAACCACGGATGAACGGTTGAAAAAGTCCGGCGCAACATGCCACCTCGTGGATGATTTGGCCGCATCCTGTGGGATTACACTGACCTCGCGCCAGCCGCGTTTGTATCCATCGTCTGACCTGATCAACAAGACGCGATTGATGTTCGGGTTGAGTGAAACCGTCGTGGGAAATCGCCTCATTATTGGTATTAATGGAGGTCGCAGCTGGCCAATTAGGGAGTGGGACCCCAAAAAATGGCAGACGCTAATAAATAAAATTCACTCAACCTACAATACCCTGATTATCCAGTTTGGTGTGACGAAAAACGACGGACAGGATGAATACGACAGGTTTACGGGTGTGCAATCCCTGGCAAACCGGCTAAAGGCAGAGGAAATGGTCGCGCTGGCTGCCATTTGCGACCTGATTATATCCATTGATTCTGGCCCCATTCATTTGGGAGGCGCGGTTGGCACAGCCGTTGTCGGTTTATTTGGTCCCGTGAACCCCCTCTTCAGGTTGCCGATAGATTCTCCATCCGTTGGTTTGGTTGGCGATGTGCCGTGCCTTTATTGTCATCACAAAACTCCGCTGGGCCACTGGTACACGGGATGTCCAAATGATATTCGTTGCATGAAGCAACTGGATGATGAGGCCGTCTTTCAAGCCGTTAAATCCATCCTCTCCAAGAACTGAAAACCGGACATCGCCTTTCCGCGGAATTTTTTATTAAAACGCGCCGGTATTTTTGAGAGCGGGCGCCGCCCGTTAGATCATTTGTGACGTACCATCAGGAACTCCTCCAGAGCTGCCCGCCGCCTGCGGACAACATGTTCGGACGCAAGCAGGACGGTTTGGATTTGCGGATTCGTGAGGCGGAAAGCCTGACAGGCTTGATGCGTTCGCGCCGCCCGTTTTGCTTCCTGCGCATGGGTGATATGGAACTCGTCTACCTGCTGTCCCATCAAAACGGCCGTACTGAGTCCCTGGAATATGGCGATGGGCCTCTCGCCGGCACTCAGGGAGTCGGGAATCCCGGTTTGGGTTCGCGGCATAGCGAAAGGTTATGGCGTGCCTATCAGGGAGCGGATTACGTGGACTTTCATGAAAAAAATTGGCCAAACGAACATTTGGTGCCCCGGTTAAAATTAAATCGTTTGCCCGGAACCTTTAGAAATCCGAACAAAGAGACGTCACTCGTCTTTATGACGTGGACTGAAAGAGAGCTGAAAAATTATTGCCGCGGCCGGCGCGTTGGTTTCGCCGGCGCCGAAGCCCGCCTGCTCCAGCTTCTCTCCAAGACGTCTGAATTTAAGAAGGCGGCCGGAAACTACTGGCTTGAAGAGGCGGAGGTTTTTTTTCACCAGGCACGAAATGACGGCCGAAACTTGGACGCCAACCTGGATCTTGTGAAGGAAGACCTGCGATCATTCGTTACTGATAATCGTCTGGATACACTTTTCCTTTCCTTAGGTGGGGGCGCCAAAATTCTTGGTTTTGAACTTTCACGTGAACTGGGGATTTGTTGCTTCGATTTTGGCGCCATGACACGGGCATTGACCTATAGCGGTTGCGATGGCAATCGCGTCGCCAGGTCACCGCATTTCCCCTTTTTTTTTCGCATTCCGTTTGATGTTTACATGGATGCGTTGGAAAAGGCCATGCCGATCCTTACGCCGTCTGAACTTTTGGCCAAAGCACATGGACAACTGATTGTGGAAGTGATGAAGAAAGAAATCGGGTGGACATTCGCTTCCTGGGAATACGATTTTAGTGAGGAAAACCGGGCGCGCTTCAAGAAAGCGTATAACTCCTATCGCAAGCACTATCGACGCCTCTTTGATACCGGCCCGGAAACCCAAAAAGAGAGAAACAATTTTCTGCATTTTTGTGGAACGCATGGGTTGACGACGGAAGGGCGGCTGTTTATGGCCCGCTTTCGCGCCAAGGAAATTTTTCGCAAGGTTATCGGCCGCAATTAATTTTACCGTGAAAGTTCTTCATCTGGCCACGCATGATCATTTCGGCGGCGCAGCCCGCGCTGCCTACCGACAGCATTTGGCTTTGTGCGAAGCAGGAATTGATTCCCGTATGCTTGTCCGCTACAAGTATACCGATGATCCCCGTGTCGAGGTTTTCGCCGGCAACCGTGATTGGTCTTCCCGTATCCAGCGGACAATCAGGCGCGCATTGATAAGCCATAGGGAAAAACGCTCACGCGCCAGTGGCAAAATCGGCCTGATAGACCCGCGCGCAGATTTATTGCGGTTTGCCGTGGCAGAAATGGCCTGCGCGGATGTTATCAACTTTCACAAAACTGAACACTTTGCCGATGTTCCCGAGTTGCTGGCTTCGTTGCCTGCCACTAAACCGGTGGTAATTACCTTACACGATTTAAGCCCAATCACGGGAGGCTGCGATTATCCAGGAAATTGCGATCGGTTTAAACGCAACTGCGGCGCTTGTCCGATACTGGATTCTCAGCAGGAATATGATTTTTCGCGGAAGATTTTTGGGCTGCGGCAGGCCGCTTATGCCACCCGTGACAAAAAAAATTTCGCTCTGGCCGCCAATAGCTGTTGGACTTTGGAAAACGCCCGATGTAGCGGCTTGACGGCAAATTGCCGTGGCGAAGTCATCCATTACGGTTTGGACCAGGACGTTTACCATCCCCGCAATCGTGCTATTGCACGTGAAGCCCTCGAGATTGGGCCAAATGAATCCGTTATTTGTTTTGCCGCCCATAACGTGGGTCTTTCGCATAAAGGCGGAGCGCAATTGGCCGAGGCTCTTAATAAATTAAAATCCGACGGCCCAATCCATTTGCTCACCATGGGCTCCGGCTCGATGCCGATGCCCTCGTCATTCCGCCACACGCATTTCGGCCGGATTGAAAGTGATCCCTTGCAAAGCCTTGTTTATCGTGCTGCCGATGTCTTTGTTATTCCGTCGCTGGAAGAAGCCTTTGGCCAGACAGCGCTGGAGGCGATTGCCTGCGGGACCGTTGTGGCGGGTTTCGCCGTGGGCGGAATCGTGGATACCATTCAGAATGACTTGAATGGCATCCTGGTTCCTCGCGGCGACTCCGAAGCCCTGGGGCAAGCGATATCACATTTGTTGGAAGACAACGGATTGCGGACACGCTGGCAGGAATCATGCGTTTCTTGGGTGCGGGAAAATTTTTCGTACGCAAAAAATGCGGCGGCGTATAAAGCCCTTTACAACTCTCTTATCGTCAATGGCTGAACCAGAAAAGAAAAAGCTAAAAATTGCAATCAGCATTTTCATGTTTTGGCCCAATACCGGCGGTCTTCAGGCCCATGCCGAGTTGCTCTGCAAATACTTGCAGGAGCGGGGCCATGATGTCTGTGTCGTGACGCGCGCGGCCAGCCAGCCACTGAAAGGCAGAGATTTCCTTTTTTTCAACGAAACGGTTTCAAACCTGACAGTTAAAGGGACGAAGGTTAAGCCTCTTAGGTTTGCCCGCTATTGGACGCCACTACTCTGGCTCATTGGCAAATTTGTAACCCGTGACGCTTTTAGATCCTGGGGAACCGGGCTTTATCGGATTGTGTCCCGGAAACCGGCACGCGAGACATTCGCTGGCGCGGATATTATCCATCACGTGGGCGAAGCGGCGCCACTGATCGGTTTCGCCGCGGCAGACGCCGCCCGCTGTTTGAATGTCCCATTTGTCGTTCAGCCCACGTGCCATCCGAACCATTACGGAGATACACCGCTGGACTTCAGTCTTTATGCGGGCGCGAACCGCCTGGTCGTCCATACTCAATACGAAGCTGATTTCTTTAAGCAGAAGCAAATGCGCTGCCCTGTGGATGTTGTCGGCAATGGCATCGAAGACCGTTCCGATGGAAATGCGCAGCGCTTCCGCGAAAAATTTGGCATCACCGGGCCGTTCATTTTGTACATTGGCCGAAAGGATTCCCAAAAGGGCTGTCTCTTGCTCATCGAGGCGTACAAAATCATCCATCAACGGCAGCCGGACATCCGTTTAGTTTGCATGGGGCCGACTGTCCGGGGAGTTGAAATTGAAAAAGTGGAAGGATTGTTTAATTTGGAATTTGCATCGGAAGAATTGAAGCATGATGCGCTGGCAGCCTGCACGTGCCTTTGTGTTCCGTCAGTGGGAGAATCCTTTGGGCTCGTCTTCATGGAAGCGGGCCGTTACGGCAAGCCGGTCGTTGCCCGCAATGTAGCGGTGCTTCGTGAATTATTAGGCAAAGACGAGGCCGGCCTTTTATTGGGCACGCCGGATAAAAAGACCAATAGCGCGACGCTTGGCCCGGATGAACTTGCAGGCGCTTTGCTCAAGCTGATTGCAGACCCTGATGAATGCCGCCGTCTCGGCGAAAATTGCCGGCGGGTATCGGCTCAATTTATCTGGCCGCGTATCGTGGAACGCTTTGAGGCAAGCTACTACCGGGCATTAAACCATGCGCATTAAATGCTGGCATCGTCAGAATACACAGGTTTTAAATAATCCATCATGAAACGACCTGCTGATCCCAATGAATTGAGAAAGTTGCCGCGGCTTTTGCGCGCGGTCGCGTGGCGATTGCCATTGGAATACGGTCAATTGATGGGGAAATTAAGCTATAAGTCCATCGGCGACTGCCTCGATAAAAATAAACTGGTTGAATTTATTTCCGAATGTGGCGAGACCCTGGAAGAAACTTCTGTTACCAAAGGACAACAGGAACTCCTGTTTCGGGCGCTGGATCGCACAGTAAAAATGCCCGAGGCCATCGCGGAAATAGGAGCATGGCGCGGGATAACGACTGCGGCCCTGGCCGAACGCACCACCAAACGCGTTTATGCTGTTGATCCGCATAAGAAAGATGAGTTTCCCGGCATCAACGAAGCCTTTGACGCATTTAGCAAGAGGACCAGCCAGTTTTCAAACATTGTTCACGTAAGACATACCTCGGGAGAAGCGGCCAGGGAACTTTCGAAAACGCCCCTTAGCCTGGTATTCGTGGACGCCATGCATGATTATATCAATACGTGGTTCGATTTTTGTGCCTGGAGCGAATTGCTCGTTCCCGGAGGCATTATCGTGCTCCATGATGTGGACGACCATGTCGGGACCAACCTGGCTTGCCGGAAAATCCTTCGATTAAAGAACTATCGGGCATGGGGCTATTGCCCAAATATCGTGGCCTTTGAGAAAATCGCTTAAAACATGATTGCCCATTTTGGATCTCATTTGGGTGGAGGTGCAAACATCGCCGGTATGCGCCTTCACAACGCCTTGCGCCGAAGCGGCCTGGAGAGTTATTTCTATTTTGGCGCCGGTGAACCAGCCGACGCCAGCTACGTTCCCTGCTTTCAAAACCGCTCCTTTTTCTGGCGCAATGCTGCCGCTATTGCCATCAGCATGCGCAACCGGCAAACCGCGCCCGGTGGTTTTGTGACCAGTCCCCGCTGGATTCGGAAAACTCCCATTCAGGCAACCGGAAAAATGCCATTGGTGGTCAATCTCCATTGGGTGCCGCGGTGGCTTGACGTGCCAAGTTTCCTGAACTCGCTGCCGCCGGGCCTGCCGGTCATTTGGACGCTGCACGATTTAATTCCCATTACCGGTGGCTGTCATTATCCTGGAGACTGCGATGGTTTTTCGAAAGAATGTGGCAATTGTCCCCAGCAAGTATCCCCGCGCCCGTCGGACGCCACGAATAAATTCTTCCGCATCAAAAAAGATTTGTACCCGCGCACAAACCTGCATTTTGTCGGCAACAGCGAATGGACCACCGCGCAGGCGCGCCGCTCCGGATTGGCTAAATATGCCAAATCCATCCGGACCATTCATTATGGCATGGACCTGGAGCAATTCACGCCCGTGGAAAAAAGTATTGCCCGGAAAGCATTGCAGATTCCGGATGGCAAGTTTGTCGTTGGTTTTTCCTGCCTCGATTTTAACGAACGCCGCAAGGGGGCAGAAATTTTGATGGAAGCGCTGAAAACATTTCCTGCCAATGAAATTCTTCTGCTCGTGCTCGGGGCAGGCAAGTGGCCCGCCTCCGGCGTCGAGACGATAGCCATGGGAAGCTTCAACTCATCGCGTCTCCAATCCTTGTTTTATTCTGCGCTGGATGTGTTCGCCATGCCGAGCCGCGTTGAAACTTTTGGAAATGTGGCCATGGAAGCGATGGCCTGCGAGACACCAGTAGTAGCTTATCCCGCTGGCGGATTGGCCGATGTCGTGGCCGACGGGGAGACTGGTCTAATCGAGCCTGAAATTGGCAGCGTCTCCGGCTTGGTTCGGATGCTGGACTGGATGAAGAAACATCCCCAGGAACGGACCGCCATGGGAGTTGCCGGCCGCAAGCGCGTGGCTCAAAACTTTTCCGATTCATTAATGGCGCGACGTTACACCAGTCTCTACCATGAACTGGTTCCCCATGAGAAACGTTTCGTGCTTCCGTCGTGAATTTGCGCAACGATTCAGAAAGTTTGAGTTAAGATAGCCAACTCGGGATGAATATTGTTTTTTGCGCGGATCGCGTAGTGTTGCCCGGCTTGCATGTGGCGGCTTATTCATTGCTGGAAAACATCAGTTTCTCGCAGGAGATTAAACAGATTTCTTTCTCCATTTTTAGCGATGTACTGGACGAATCAGACGCGAATTTGCTTCGCCAGACCCTTGCCCCCCTTAAGAAAGATTTCACGCTTACCTTGCGCCGGATCGATGTTTCACAATTGGCCGGCTTTCCTCCCCTCAATAGCAGTCTGGCAGCCTATTACCGCATTTTGGCCGCGCAATTGATTGATGCCGACCGTTTTCTTTATCTCGATGCGGACATCCTGTGCGATCTGGACGTGAGTGAACTGTATCGGATTGATATGGGAACCCGCCCCGCTGGCATGGTCTCAGAGGCGCCACTTTCAGGGGCCGTTGACCGGTTCGTCGCAGAACAATTAGGCAACAGTTCCGCTGAACCCTACTTTAATTCCGGCGTTATCCTGGCGAACGTAGTTGAATGGCGGCGGCAACGCGTTTCAGAAAAAGCGATCGAGTATATTACCCGGCATCGCCCCCCCTATCACGATCAGTCTGCGCTGAACGCCGTGCTGTATAAAAACATCATGCCGTTGGAGGAGCAGTTTAATTGCATTGCCAATATGCGCAAGAATTGGCGGTTCCTGACGCAGCCATATGGGAAAATCGGGCGGCTGGTGCATTTTGTCGATTATCCCAAGCCGTGGGACTGGCTGGGCGAATTTATCCATCCGCAATACCGGCTTTGGAGAGCCGTGCTCAATAAAACGGCCATAAAAAATTTTCGTTCCTGGCAAGCAACGCCTTCACGCAAATTTCCAAGCAGCCTCAAAGCAAGAACCGGCTACAGGAAAGCGTTCAAAGACAGTTGGTTGTTCGGGGGCTACTCCCGCGGCTGGCTGAAACAGGTTAAGGGTGTGTGACCTACCCGATGTGAAAACGATGTCAAGATTCCTGAAATACGGTTGGGTCAACTTCTTCAAGCTGCTGGCCCTCAAAAAATTGCGAGTTAAACAAGTCAAATTGTCTCTCCGAGACGGGCATGATCCTTTGGCTTTGTATGGCAATTCGATGGATTACAGATTATTCAGCGACATTTTTCTCTATGACGCCTACGGCATGACACTGCGTTCCGAACCCATGTACATCCTGGACTGTGGAGCAAATATTGGTATCTCCACCCGATACTTTATTAATCGCTATCCCAGGGCCAAAATTGCTGCCGTCGAGCCGGACCGGCGGAATTTCGAAATCCTGCAATCGAACGTGCGGGGGTGCGATGTAAAAACTTACCAAATGGCCCTTCACAATAAAAAAGAAACGCTTCGACTTACCAATGATGCCCTCTCCTCCTATTCACGGCGGTTTGAACAAGACGGCCATGGATCCCAGGAAATTATGGCAGTACCGCTTCAGGACCTGTTTTTAGAATTACAATGGCCAAGAATTGATGTGCTCAAAATGGATATTGAAGGCGGCGAGAATGCCGTGTTCGACACCCAGGATCCTTGGCTGTCGCGCGTCAATGCATTTGTCATTGAATTTCATGAATATCTTAAGGACGGCGGGACGCAGGCCATCCTGTCTAAAATTTTTTCAACCGGCCAATACCGGATACAGGCATTCGGGGAGCATGTGCTTATCGAACGGTTACAATGGATCTCATAATCATTCTGCATCAGGGGCTCCTTATATTGCACCTGGAGAAACTGCCCCTGCGGCTTAACCTTTCACTTTAATATGTTGCTGGCTATTATTCCATTTATTGCCGATGGCGTGGCAAATGATTGGCCGAAAGCCGTTCAGACGCTCGATCGGACTCTGGGCTCCGTCCTGGCTAACCCTGAAAAAGACCTGCGGGCAATGGTTGTTTGCCAGGATCGTCCTCCGCTTAAAACCACGGATCCACGATACATTTTTTTGGAAACGAAGCATCCCAAGCCGGACAAGAAGGATGTCATGGCCAAGCACAAGGACAAGGGTGTTAAGACAGTTGAAGCTTTTGACGCTGCGCGGCAGTTGGCCCCGGAATATGTGATGCTCGTGGATGCGGATGATCTTATCAGCAATACGTTGGTGTCGTACGTGTATCAACGGCCCAGTTTTGATGCCTTCTGTATGAAGGCCGGGTACGAGTGGAGAGAAGGCACATCACACTTTATGTACCGCACCCGCTTTAACCAGGTTTGTGGCAGCGCTTTTGTCTGGCGATTCAATGAACGGCTCTTCCCCGCCTGGCTTGGCAAAAATTATACCAAACTCATATGCGACCAGGGGCATAATCTCGTGGAAGCCGCCATGGATGCCGAAGGGCTGCGCGTGGATAAAATGAATGTGCCCAAGGCAGTTTATGTTACGGGCCATAGCAATCACATGTACGAGGCGTATCATGACATGACCCTCAAGCGACGTGTCAAAAATCTGGCGCTTTCTTTGTGGCGAAAACGCAAGCTGACACCTGAATTGAAAAACGAATTTGGACTTGCTCACGAGGTTCTCAGTTGAAACGGATTTCCAATTGCTTAAGTGAATGAACGATGATTTTAAAATCCACTGTATTGCCTTGTGCAAGAACGAGGCGGACGTCATTGGCTTTTGCCTGAGTGAAGCCGCCAAATGGGCTGATTTTATCTACGTCTACGACGGCGGAAGCAAGGATGATACCTGGGAAGTCGTTAAGAATCTAAAAAATCCTCGTATCGTCCCCTGGAAACAGGATGGCAAAGTTTTCAAAGAAGGCCTGCGGGCGGAAGTTTTCAACGAATTCCGCTGTCGTTCCAGGGAAGGAGACTGGTGGTTTCAATTAAACGTCGACGAATTTTATCCGGAAAATCCCCGGATCTTCCTTTCCCGCGTGCCGAAGCGGCAGCATTTTGTTTGGGGAACCATGGTGGAATATGTCCTGACCGAGAAGGACATGGCGGAAATTAATTTTTCACTCCCCTTTGAGCAAATCATGAACCGCCTTCACTATTACCATGTTTGCTGGTCGGAGCCCAGGGCGTTTCGCTATCGCAAAGGGTTGATCTGGAATGACGACAGCGCCTGGCCGCGGCACGTTGGTGTTGTTGCCAAAGAAAGGATCATTTACAAGCACTATCCCTGCCGGTCTCCACGGCAATTGCAGGCCCGCTGGGCCACTCGCAAAGAAAACCGTGACCGGGGATTTGAAGGATGGAAGGAGCCGGATGAAGCCTGGCGCCATTCTATAAAGAATAGCAAAGACCTTTTAGTTGATGACGGGGTGAATCCGCTCAAGATAGACGAAACCATCTTGCCAGGACATTTGGAAAAACCCCACGTGCGTCTCTTGAAGCAAACGCTTCATACGATGGGTATCTGGCCTTAGAGGTTATAAACACCTTGAACGCCCAATCCAGCGCAAAGGCATGACGGTTTCCATCATGATTACGACGCGAAATCGCGCCACAGATTTGAGACGGACGTTGCAGATGATTCGGCAGTTGGCTCCTTCCCCTTCAGAAATCCTCATCACGGCGGATGGTTGTACTGACGATACTGTTCAAATTGTAAAATCGGAAGCGCCTAACGCAAAATTAATCGTCAACCGTCAGGGCCAGGGTTCGGTTGCGTCGCGCGATCGCATGATGCGCGAAGCCGCTGGTGACCTGATTTTCGCCCTGGATGACGACAGTTACCCCGAGCAAATGGATTGTATCGCCCGCATCGTGCCGCGCTTTGAACAGAACCCCAGGCTGGCCATCCTCCATTTTCCGCAACGCTCGGACGAATACCCGGAAACGCTCACCCGGACGGATTTTGGCCCGGAAAGACCCACTCGTTCATTTGCCAATTCCGGCGCTGTGTTGAGGCGGTCTGTCTATTTGCAATTACCCGGCTTCGAACATCACTTCTTTCACATGTACGAAGAGCCGGATTATCTCCTCCAATGCGTGGCCGCGGGATACGACGTCCTGTTTAGTCCTATAATCACGATCCGGCATCATTGGTCAGGCCAAACCCGCAGCGAAGTCAGAAACCACCAGCGGCATGCTCGCAATGAATTCTGGAGCACGCTCCAGCGATGCCCATTTCCTTATGCGTTTCCCATGCTCGCCTGGCGGGTATTTTCGCAATTTGGTTATGCCTGCAAACGTGGTGCGGGCTGGGTGATTCGCGAACCGGTTTGGTGGTGGCAGGCGCTGGCCGGTATTCCTTATTGTCTGAAAAATCGTAAACCCGTTTCTTGGGCCGGTTATAAAAAATGGCTCGCCCAAAAAGGTTGAAAACAACGCGCCCGCAAACCGCAGGCGGTTGGAAATTGTCGGCAGCATTTTGAAAATCCTTCTCCTGAATCAAACCTTTTATCCGGATGTTGTGTCCACCGCGCAGCATCTGGGTGACTTGGCATCGGCGCTGGCGGAGCGCGGGCATCAGGTCATGGTCATCACAGGACGTCGTGCTTATGACGACCCGAAAAAGATATTTGCCGCCAATGAAAACTGGCGTGGCATCCGCATCCTCCGCGTCTTCTCCACGCGTTTTGGCAAAGCGGCCAAGTGGCGGCGGGCTGCCGATTTCGCCAGCTTTATCTTCTTTTGCTGCTTCCGTCTTCTCTTTCTGTCTCGCCATGATGTCGTGGTCGCTCTCACCACGCCGCCGCTGATTTCGTTTGTGGGCGCCTGGCGGGCAAAACTGTGGCGCGCGAAATTTTGCTATTGGGTTATGGACATGAACCCGGATGAAGCGATTGCAGCCGGCTGGCTGCGAAAAGATTCGCCGGCCGGAAAAATCCTGGAACGGATGTCTCGCTTTAGTCTCCGTCAGGCCGGCAGCATCGTGGCCCTGGACCGGTTCATGCGTGATCGAATTGCCGCCAAAGGAATTTCATCGGATAAAATCGCCGTCATCCCTCCATGGTCACATGACAACGAAGTAAAATTTAACGCTGCTGCTCGTGATGAATTCCGTCGTGAACATGGCCTCGAAAATAAATTCGTCATTATGTACGCCGGCAATCACAGCCCGATACATCCCATGGACACGTTGCTTCAGGCGGCGGAGCAGTTGAAAAATGACGATTCGATGGTGTTTTGTTTTATCGGCGGCGGCCAGGAATTTCCGCGCATCAAACGGTGGGCCGAAGATTGGGTCAAAGCAGACAATGGAACCCGCAAAGCAAAAATCCTTTGCCTCCCTTATCAACCCCTGGCTCGCCTTTCCGCCCTGCTCTCGGCTGCGGATGCGCATGTCGTTGTCATGGGCAACCCCTTTGTCGGGCTGGTGCATCCCTGCAAAATTTACAACATCCTGGCCATCGGCGCGCCGCTCATTTACATCGGTCCTGTTCCCGGGCACGTGCCGGAAATTTTGGACGGGCTGGGCAATGAACATTTGACGGCAGCCGTCGCTCATGGCGACGTTGATTTTTTGGTCCGTGAAATCCGCCGGTTTACTGCCGGCGTCGATGGTCAGCGAACGCCGTCCCCTGATTCTCGGCAGCCTTTTTCAAAAGACATCGCCCTCACAAAAATGATTCGGGAAATTGAAAAGCCCTAAAAATACAGGCGATTTCAAAAGTGGACACGCTTAGCAGTTTCTTTGACAATTTAAAGTTCAGGCTTTCAAATGAAGTCCCTTGAAATACGGCCCCTTTTGCCTTTTATGCGCTTGGCATACCCGTTGCTCAACCCCCTTGCCGTTAAGATAACAGGCTCATTGTGTTTAAGAACGCGTACATTCAAAACTCCCGGGGGAGGTCCTTTTTTGGTTTGGATTTCATTTCATTCTTTTTGTTAAGAAATGTTAAGACAATACAGGATTTTTGTTTTTGCCTTTGCCTTTTGCTTCGTCATCGGGGAAACTCGCAAATGGATTTTAGCGCCACGGGAGGTGCTGTCCAATATCCTGTCAGGGGCTTCGGTAGTTTTAAGGCGACACGATGGGCTGCGCTTGCGGGAGAAATATTGTCTGCGCTTGCGGGTAAAATGTTATGGAGGCAGAGAACCTTCTTCATTTTGCTCGCTGTTTGTTTTTTTGCGAAGCCTCTCATTGCCCAAACAACCCTTAACGTCACGAGTTTCGGCGCGGTGGGAGACGCCGCGCAGGTATGGGTCAGTACCACCGCGGGTTCAGGGAAAGTTGCCTTTACCAATACCTTGAGTGCCGCCGACATCGGCAAGACCATCGAACTATTCGGAGTGGGTCAGTTTAATAAGGGAAACAACGTCGTCGGGGTGTATGTGACCAACGCGCAGGATCTCATTGCTGTTATCACCAACGTGGACGATAGCAACAACGCCTATATTTCCGGGGACATACCTACCATCGCCTCCAACAACGTCTATTGCATTTACGGGAACAACAACGTGGCCGCCTTTGCCAGTTGCATTGCCGCCGCTCCCACCAATGCGGTGATCTACATTCCCGCCGGGAACATCGGGCCAGGCGGGCAACAGGAAGCCTACCTGCTGGTGCCGCCCGAGCAATACACGAACTTCAATTATTTCGGCGGTGTCAATGGGACGCCTGATTACTACACCTATGGCCTGGGCGATTGCGGCATTACCATTACACGGGGCGGCCTGTGGTTTACCGGGGATGGCGAGGAACAAAGCATCCTGATGGCCGATGGGGCGTATAAGAACCAGGGCGGGGAATGTATGAGAGGAGGTATCTTCTATTGCGAAGGCGCTATCACTAATGATTACCCGCTGGTCTGGTCGAACCTCACATTTTCGGCGGGGTTGCCCCGCGGATTGGACGGGTATCAGGGAGTGCAACCGGCCGATTGGGTGGATGGACGCGGTTGGGACGGGTGGAGCTGCGCGGGCTTGGACACGATCCAACGATATGGGGACGAGCCATTGAATAGTTTCACTGAATTTGTGAACTGCGATTTTCACGGTTTTCGGGGAGAGGTGTTGAAGGGGAATTTCGGCAATCTTTCAGAGCGGAATGAGACCAAATTGTTGACGAACTGCTTTTTCTGGGACAACAACGCCACGGCCTTTAATTACAATTATGCTCACACGATTGAAGGGTGCACGTTTTCAAACATGTACCAGATCGAGGAATTTTACCTGGCGTACCCGACGAATGCGCCGTCGTATTTTATCAACAATTACGCGACGAACATCACGCACAATCTGATATCGTTGAATGGCGGGACATTGACAAACCAGCCCTATATCATCTCCAACAATGTTTTTTATTGTGACATGGACGGCAATGGCATCGCCACCTGCCCTGCGAGTTCGGTGTTGATTGCGAGCAACTTGTTTATCTCGGAGCCCTACGCAGGAGACATCATTGGAGACAACGCCATCGTGATTGGGGAGGCGGGGGCGCAGCCGGGGGATCCGAATGCCTTCAACAAGAACATCACGATCGTCGATAATACCTTTTCGAATAATTTTTATAATCTATTTGCATGCGGGGGCGGGACTTTGGGCGACCCGAACATTGCGTGCAATGTGCTCTTCGGCAACAACACGATTTACAGTTCTGGAAACGTCAGTTTTTACTCGGGGGGGATAGCGACGAATGTATCGATCGTGGACAACAATTGTTTTGGGGTCAAGATGGGGCTGATCAGTGGATTGTTGGGCTCGACTTACGCTTTTATCGGGACAAACAATAATTATTGGACCTGGTTATTGGAAGACGGGGACCAGGGCAATCCGATTAAGGTTTCGTATGGAGGCGGTTCGCGTTACCTGCTGACCTATCCGTACTCGAGCAGTGTCCATACTTACTTGTCCGTGAGTGATGGGAGCCAAATACCAATCGGCGCCTCGATGCTGTTTACCAATGGAACCTGGAACTCCCAGCCGGTGACCATTTATACGGCGGGTCCCAATTTTTCGGGACCGTCGGTGACGATTCCTTATGGTGGGACGATGACCCTTTATTGGGGTGGCAATGCCTGGGTTACGAATGCTATCGTCAAGTTTACTGAAAGTATATCGAACGGTGTTTCGCGTCTCCCGGTTCAATTCAATTCTCCCGGGTCGGATAGCGGCGGCAACACGATAAAAAACTGGAATTGGGATTTTGGTGACGGCACAACCAGCACCGCTCAAAATCCGTTGCATTCTTATACCAACCTCGGGACGTTTTATCCTGTTCTTACCGTCTCGAACCTGGCCCATATGGCGCTGACAGCTTCCGGCGCGGCCATAACGGTGACCAACCCCATGATTAAATTCGCGGCCAGCCTGAGCAACGCCTGCCCTTTTTTGACGGTTCAATTTACATCTCCAAGTGCGGATAGCGGTGGCAACACAATTACGAATTGGTCCTGGAATTTCGGTGATGGCACATATAGCTCCGCGCAAAATCCTCTGCATGCCTTTGCGAGTCCTGGGATATACAATCCGGGCCTGACGGTTATTAACACGTACGGTCTGTCACCGGCCAGTTCCGGTCCGGCAGTAACCGTGGTCAATCCAACAGTCAAGTTCACCGCCAGCCCAAGCAACGGTGTGTCGCGTTTGGCTGTGGCTTTCAAAGCTCCTTCTATAGACAGCCTCGGTGTTTCTATCAAAGGCTGGGCTTGGAATTTTGGTGATGGCACGGCCGGCACGGGGCAAAACCCTTCGCACACTTACACCAATGTCGGGCCGTATTATCCAGTCCTGACCATTACCAACACCGCGGGAGCAACGGCGACTACTTCAGGCGTGATGATTACAGTGACCAACCCCATCGTGAAATTCACGGCCAGTCACACCAATGCGTGTCCCTTTTTGACGATCCAATTCACTTCCCCCGCTACCGATAGCGGCGGCAACAAGATTACGAACTGGCTGTGGAATTTCGGCGACGGCACATCCAGCACCGTGGAAAATCCAACGCACATTTATACGAGCACACAGACCTATAATCCCGTTTTGACTGTTGTTAATGCGTATGGTCTTTCGCCCAACAGTTCCGGCCCGGCGATCAACGTCGTCAATCCCACGGTGCAGTTTACCGCCAGTCCAAGCAACGGCGTATCGCGACTCACGGCCGCATTTAAATCTCCTTTGGTGGACAGCATCGGCGTTTCCATTAAGACCTGGCAGTGGAGTTTTGGCGATGGCACGTTCGGCGCCGGACAAAACCCGACTCATACATATACAAATCTTGGAACATATGTTCCGGCTTTGACCATATCCAACACACTGGGATTAACCGCGACCAGTTCCGGTACAATCACCGTGACCAATCCCGCAGTTAAATTTACGGCCAATCACACCAACGCGTGTCCGCTCTTAACGATTCAATTTACTTCGCCCGCTACTGACAGCGGCGGCAATAAGATTACGAACTGGCTCTGGAATTTCGGCGATGGCACATCCAGTACCGTGGAAAATCCAACGCACGTTTATACGAGCACACAGACTTACAGTCCTGTTTTGACCGTTGTTAACGCATATGGTCTCTCTCCGGCCGCTTCCGGCCCTGCGATTAACGTCGTAAATCCCACTGTGCAATTTACGGCTGGCCCCAGTAATGGCGTGTCGCGTCTGGCCGTGGCATTCAAATCCCCGACTATGGACAGCGTCGGTGTTTCCATTAAGACCTGGCAATGGAATTTTGGCGACGGCACGACCGGTGTCGGACAAAACCCGACACATAGTTACACAAATATCGGGACGTATCTTCCGGTTTTGACAATCTCCAATACACTGGGTTTGACGGCCACCAGTTCCGGTTCGATTATCGTGACCAATCCCGCAGTTAAATTCACGGCCAGTCCAACGAATGCCTGTTCCTTCCTGACGATTCAATTTACTTCTCCCGCTATGGACAGTGGCGGCAACAGGATTACGAACTGGCTTTGGAATTTCGGCGACGGCACATCCAGTACCGTCGAAAATCCGGCGCACATTTACACCAACATACAGACCTACAATCCCGTTTTGACCGTCGCCAATGCATACGGCCTGTTTCCGTCCAGTTCAGGCCCGGCGATTAAAGTCGTCAACCCAACGGCGCAGTTTACCGCCGGCCCGAGCAATGGCGTCTCGCGTTTGACGGTGGCATTTAAATCTCCTTCCGTGGACAGCGTCGGCGTTTCTATTAAGAGCTGGCGGTGGAGCTTCGGCGATGGCACGTTCGGCACCGGACAAAACCCGTCACATACGTACACGAACACCGGAATATACTTTCCGGCGCTCACCGTCTCAAACGCGCTTGGGTTGTTCCCGGTGACGTCAGGCTCGGCCGTAACCGTGACTAATCCGGCAATCAAATTTACAGCCAGCATTACCAATGGCACCGCTCCCCTGGCAGTCCAATTCAAGGCCCCCAGCCTCGATAGCGGCGGCAATACCATTACAAACTGGTATTGGAATTTTGGTGATGGGGCCATCAGCACGGTGGAAAATCCGTCTCACACCTACGCCAACAGCGGGACGTTTCACCCGACCCTGTTCGTTGCAAACGCTTTTGGATTGGCGCCGACGAGTTCCGGCCCCGTCATCTTTGCAAAAAGCAACTCGGGCGTCCAGGTTGCCTCAAGCCCTCAATTGTCGGTCACGTTAGACAACGGAGTTGTCGCTTTGTCCTGGCCTACGAATGCCTCCGGCTACACGCTGCAATTCACTACGAATTTAATACCGCCGGCAAATTGGATGATTGTCACGTCGCCGCCTGTCGTTATTAACGGGCAGAATGTCGTGACAAACGCCACATCTGCTCCCCAGATGTTTTTCCGGTTGGAACAATAAACAAGTTCCGGCTGCGAAGGGGTCTACTCCCGCGGCGTCCTTTTAGTCCCCCCTTTCCAATGTGGTTTTGCTCCCAAATAGGCGCGCGCGAACACTATGCCGTGCCCCGTATTCTGCATCGGGATGGACGATTGGGCGCGCTCTACACCGATTTTTGGGCTGGTCGCTTTCTCCGCGGCATGGCCCGGCGATCACAGGCAAAACTCCTCCGTTCATTTGCGACCCGCTTCCATCCTGAACTGGCGCAGGCGGCGGTCGCATCGTGGAATACCCGCTCAATCATTTGGGAGGCAGGCCGAAGAAATCAAAAAGGCGGTCAAATTTACGAAAGCTTCGTAAAGATCGGCGCTGCCTTTTCCACCGGCGTTCGCGGGAAACTCTCTCGCCGCCGGGATTTGGATTCCAAAAGTATTTTCTTTGCTTATGACACCGGCGCCCTGGAAGCCATGGAATGGTGCCGCGAACGCGGTCTTAAGTGTATCCTGAACCAAATGGATCCAAACCGTGTCGAAGTCCAGATGGTTCGCGAAGAGGAAAAACGCTGGCCGGACTGGAGCACACAATCGCTCGAAGTCCCGGAAGAATACTTCCGTCGTCGCGAACAGGAATGGGCGCTTGCCGATCGCGTTATTGTCAATTCAGACTTTTGCCGCCAGGCGTTGATCAAGCAAGGCGTTCCGGCGGAGAAATTATCGATTGTTCCCTTATGTTTTGAAACCTCGAACGATGAACAGGGAATAGCGATGGCGAAGAACCATGCTTCGCATCCAAAAAACAAACTTCGCGTCCTGTATCTTGGTCAGGTCATTTTGCGCAAAGGAATTCAATATCTTATGCCGGCGGCAAAACTGCTCGAAAAGGAACCAATTCAATTTGATGTCGTCGGGCCGATCGGAATTTCTGCAGCCGCGATAGCCTGCGCGCCGCGCAACATGAAGTTCCACGGCCGCGCCACGCGCGATCAAACGGCCCAGTGGTATCGGCAGAGCGATATATTCGTTTTACCTACCATTTCAGACGGTTTTGCCATCACGCAGTTGGAGGCCATGTCTTATGGGCTGCCCGTCGTTGCCACGCCATGCTGCGGGGCAGTTGTCAGTGATCACCTGGATGGATTCATCGTGCCTCAGCGGGATACCGATGCCCTGGCCAAAACGTTTCAGCGATATCTGGCGGACCCGGAATTGTTGCGCAGCCAGCGCACCGCCTCTCTGGCCAAAATAAAACAGTTCACTTTAAATCATCTTGCGACGAATTTGCGCTCGCTTGAAAAATAGAACAGTCAGGAGCAACGCTAACCAGCCAAACGAAAGGAGCGCTGCAATAGCAGAAACGGTTTAATTTCTGCTCTCTCTTGGTTTTTATGATGGTTTTTCCCATATCATTTTGGGTTGTCGTCGGCGTTCTCCTCGCCGGGGGCATATGGGCAATTCAGCGCGTCAAAGACGGCACTGGCATCCCCATGCTGGCGGTAATTGGCACCGTGACGGCCTGGTACGTCGGGGACGCCTTCTACAATGATTATGCCGGTCTTTATATGAGAGAATTTGACGACGACGTCCTCCAAAATGCCTGGTGGGAGGTCACTTGGTTTTTGGTCGTGTTCCTCGCGGCGGTGCCGTACGTCCATCGGTGGTTCAATGCGCGTTACCTGCGTCAACAGAGCGGGGTGTATCAGTTGGCCCGTTTCGGAGTCAGCCAACCGGTTCTTCAACGCCAGTTGGACATTTTATTCATTGGCTGCGCTTCTATCTATATCATCCTGGTCCTGGTGGCGGCGATCCGGATTAAAGGTGAAATGTTCTATTTCTTTTTCCCATATCTGGGATACAAGCCCGAGCCTTGGGGTCGCGGTCGGATTGGCACCGGCTTTGACGCGGCATTAAGTTTGGCGGAATACATTCAGATGATGGTCGCGGCGGTCTTTGGTGTGCTGGCCGCTGTTTCAACCAATCGCCGTACACGATATCTGGCGCTGCTTTTATGTGTTATCGCGTGGCCTTATTACCTCTTTGATCGCACCCGGAATACCATTCTGGCTGTCATCCTTCCGGCCATTTTGACCTGGGTTTTTTTGAGGTTGCGCGGCAGCCTCCTGAAAAAAATCGCCGTACTTGGGGTCTGCTATATTTTGCTCAACGCCTGGATGGCTTTTATTGTTGAAAATCGCTCCAACGGAAGTATTGCCAACGCCTTTAAAGAAAAAGGATTCAATTTGAAGAAAGAATCATCGGTGCATCATGAAGGTCTGAATATGTATGAGGAATTATGCTGGATCAATACCTTCATCAAAAAAGGAACCTACAACCCCAATTGGGGCGCCCGTTACTTTGCCGAACTGGTCAACCCTATCCCGCGCGCCCTTTGGCATGGCAAACCGCTCATTGGTATCGATTATGCCATCGCGCGCGGGCAAGGCGTCAAAAACTCGAACGAGGCAAACGGCGGAAATGAAGGTGGAGGAGTTTATGCGACTATTTCCACCGGCATGATTGGCCAGGGTGTCGTCAACTTTGGCACTATTTTAGGACCTGCTGCCGCGGCACTCCTCATGAGCTTTTGGGTGGCCGTCTTGGCGCGCCAGGATTTGAACATCTCGAAGCTTGGCCGTCTTCCGCTCTATGCTCTCGGTCTGATTTTGACGTTCAATTTGGGGCGCGACATCACGCTTATCACCCTCTACCCGTTTGTCTTCGGAATTGCGGGTCTCTGGTGGCTGGATAAGCATCCACCCCGGTTGGCCAATCCGCCGGCCCCCAATCCAGCCGGCGGCTCTTTTAATGCAACGCGGCCCGTGGGCCGGCCCATCCAAAGACGCGTTCGCCGGGTCAGAATCGGTCCGCGTCAGCACGTGAGACCTCGTGGCACCCGGCGTTCATAATATTGGTAACAGGTCATTTGACCTTATGGCGCTAAATACGCTCCAGGAATTTTTACTTTGAAAAAAGTCGCCATTATTTTTCATCGGATAGGACCGTACCATTTTGCGCGCGCGCGCGCGACCGCCCAAGTGATGAATACCACCTTAATCGAGGCTTTTAAAAGCGATGATACCTATCAATGGGACCTGGTCACGGGCGCTGATGGTTTTGCCCGCATAACGTTGCTTGAAAAAAGTTCGCAATCCAATGTTGAATTGGTTCGTAGCGTTCAAACGGCTCTGGACAAATGTCATCCCGACGCCGTTGCCGTCCCCGGTTGGGGCGATGCCTTGGCCTTTAGCGCCATCCATTGGTGTGCGGCCAATGGCGTTCCCGCCATCGTCATGTCCGAAACAACCGAGTGGGACGAACCGCGCCGGCCTTTGAAAGAGTGGATTAAACGGCGGATCTTGAAGCTTTGCTCCGCCGGCCTGGCGGGCGGGCAGCCTCATGCTGATTATCTGGCTATGCTCGGCATTCCTCCGGGTAGAATTTTTCAAGGATACGATGCTGTGGATAATGAGTATTTTGCGAAAAAAGCCAGTGAAGCCCGCACCCAAAATTCTGAATTAAGAAAATTTTTTGGATTGTCGGAAAATTATTTTTTGGCCAGTGCCCGTTTCGTCGAGAAAAAAAATCTCCTTAACCTTGTCCGCGCGTATGCGCTTTACCGCAACAAGGCGGAAAAATCCAACCGGCCAAAACCCGAAATTTGGAACCTCGTCTTGCTTGGTGACGGCCATTTAAAGCCGGAAATTACTCAACTGATTTCCAGCCTCGGCTTGCAGGAATCCGTCCTGTTACCCGGTTTTAAACAATACGGCGAACTGCCCGCTTACTATGCGCTGGCAAAAGTCTTTATCCACGCCAGCACCGTCGAACAATGGGGGCTGGTCGTGAACGAAGCCATGGCTTCCGGTTTGCCCGTTCTGGTTTCCCATCGGTGTGGCTGTGCACATGACCTGGTGCAGGAAGGCGTGAATGGATTTACCTTCGACCCCTTCAGTCCGGAACCAATGGCCGGCCTGATGTTTCGCGTTTCAGACAGCGCGTTTCCTCTTTTCGATTTTGGAACTGCCAGTACCCGCATCATTGCCAATTGGTCTCCGGACCGTTTTGCCAAAGGAATGAGTCAGGCAACCGAAGCGGCCTTGGCCGCTCCCCGCACCGGTTTGGGGATGTTTGACCGCCAGCTCTTGCAATTCCTTTCCCGGAGATAAAATTAATGGATATCGTCCATGTCACTTCCTGGCTTTCGCGGCTTGGCGGGGGAATCCCCCCGGTCGTTTGGGCATTGGCCCGCGAAACCGCTCGGCGCGGCCAAAATGTTTCTGTGGCTGGGCTAAACGACAAATGGGTCAGTGCCGACTGTAAAAAAGATAATTTTAAATTAATTTCCGGCGAAATCGTTGGCCCGCGGTCATTCGGCTACTCGCCGGCCCTGCGAAAACAATTAGAGGTGCTCGTGCAGCCTGGAGGTATCGTTCACAGCCACGGATTGTGGATGTACCCCGGATTCGCCGCCAGAAAATCAGCCGTGCAAAATCGCTCCCGCCTGCTGGTTTCTCCTCATGGCATGCTCGAGCCTTGGGCTCTCAATCGTTCAAGCTGGAAAAAGAAGGCGGCCGGATATTTGTTTGAATACAAAAATTTGGAAAAAGCCGATTGTCTCCATGCGCTGTGCGTGCCTGAGGCGGAAAATATCCGGCGTTATGGCCTCAAAAATCCCATCGCTATCATTCCCAACGGCGTCGACTTGGACGAGCCCGTGCCGCGCGACAATGGGATTGCCGAAAAATTTCCTGATCTCAAGGGACGCCGCCGGATTCTGTTTCTTTCCCGTCTTCACCCAAAAAAGGGATTGGGAAATTTATTACAAGCCTGGCAAAAAATGGCGCCGGACTCTAAAGACTGGCAATTGCTCATTGCCGGCAGTGGCGATCCCGCCTATGAAAACGAATTGAAAGCGTTCTCGAAAAATTTGATTTCGAACAAAAACGTCGTTTTTCTGGGACAGGTTCACGGAGATGATAAAAAACAAATATTAGCCGCGGCGGATGGCTTTATTCTCCCGTCTTTCAGTGAAGGTTTCAGTGTAGCCATTCTGGAAGCCGCTGCCGCGAGTCTGCCGGTATTATTGACTCGCGAATGCAATTTTCCCGAACTGGCTCGGGCAAACGCCGCCATCGAAATTACCACGGACGTTGCCGGGATAGAAAAAGGCCTGCGACAAATCCTGAAACTTCCCGATGATCAAAGAAAAACCATGGGACAACGTGGCCGTGAGCTGATTAAAAAATCCTATACCTGGCCCACCATTGCCGAACAAATGTGCCGGGTCTATGACTGGATGGCGGGAAAAGCCGCCATGCCCGAAACCGTTAAAATCATCTAAAGTTGACTGTAACGTTAATGTTAAGCCTTTGGCTATCAACGATATTAAGTCTTTTGGGTCATTTTGTTAAGGATAGTGTTAAGCCTTAAGTGCTTGATAATAAAAATGTTAATTATATTAAGCCTTTCCCGCGAATGTGCCATTTCGAGTAACGAAAATCACCCCTGACTTCCATTGTCCATCCCCTGGTTGATTTTGAGGACTCTTTTAAGATAGATTTTACCCTCGCTCTGGCTCAATTTTTGCTTTTATATCGAAACTTGGGAAAAGTCATACAATTTAACGGTTTGACGCTTCAACGGTCTAATGCTCATAAAAATGCCCGTTGACCTTTCATCCTATTCCTCCGCTGCCTTTGACCGTGGCGCCGGCCGGTTCCGCGAAAGCCTTTGGCTGCTGGTAAGTTTGTTTCTCTTTCGCCTTTGCCCCGTCAGCCTCTCGCCTCTGAAACGTACCGTGCTTCGGATCTTCGGCGCCAAAATCGGTCGCGGCGTCGTTATCAAGCCACAGGTCAAAATCACCTTTCCCTGGAAGCTCGAAATCGGTGACTTCGTCTGGCTCGGCGAAGAATGCTGGCTGCTGAACCTCGACCGCATTACCATCGGCAATAACGTGTGCATTTCCCAGCGCGCCTTTCTCTGCACCGGCAATCATAATTACCGCCAATCGTCATTTGATTTGATGGTCAAACCCATCATGATCGAAGACGGTGTCTGGCTTGGCGCCGGATGTTGGGTGGGGCCGGGCGTAAAAATCGGTTCACATGCCATCCTCTCCGCCTGTTCAATGATATCCAGCGACATGGAGCCGTGGGGAATTTACCAGGGGAACCCCGCCGTATTTGTAAAACGTCGCACTATGGAAACCCCGCAACCGGTTCTTCAGGAAAAACCTCTCAGCATTAATTGAAACCCGGTATGGATACGCCAATACAAATCGGTTCCCGGCCTGCGGCAGGCGTGAAACATTCCACGCTCGAGTGGGTTCTGATTATCTTGCCCTTTGCATGGCTTTGGTTTCATCTGATTGACAATCTAAGATTGCAATGGACCACAGACCCGCAATACAGCTACGGTCTTGTTGTACCGCTGCTTACGGCAGGACTGCTCCTGCGCCGCTGGCAGCGCGTTTCCGGGGACTCCCCGCAGAGCGGTGAATTTAAAGCTTCTGTTTGGGCAGCAGTTCTCGTCGTTTTCCTGGTCTTCTTTTATTTCCCGACCCGCCTCCTTGAAGAAGCCGTCCCCGAATGGCGGCCCATTGGCTGGTTACTGGCCATTGAGACCATCGTTATCACCCTTTATGGAATTCTTCTCCTGAAAGGCAGAGCGGGTGTGGCCAGTTATGCGTTTCCCATTTGTTTCTTTTTGACGGCTGTGCCCTGGCCTACATTTTTTGAACAGCCCATCATCCAGCAGTTGAGCCGCATCAATGCCGCGATGGTTGTCAATGTTTTGGGCGTTATCGGCGTTCCGGCCATCCAGCATGGTAATATTATTGAAGTCAGCACGGGCCTGGTTGGAATCAACGATGCCTGCAGCGGGATTCGTTCCCTTCAATCCAGCCTGATGATTTCTCTCTTTTTCGGGGAATTTTATTTCATGAAATGGCCCCGCCGGATTTTTCTGGTACTCGCCGGTTTTATCCTGGCCATGTTCTTCAACATTTGCCGCACATCCATCCTGACTGACATCGCCGCCAAAAAAGGAATTGGTGCGGTCGCCCAATATCACGACGAAACAGGCATGACCGTTCTCCTCGCTTGCACTGCGACATTATGGGGTGTGAGCTATTTGGCCAGCATCTTTCCAAAACCTTCCGCCGCAACCAAACCAGCCGCCGATCTTCCTCGTCATCAAAACAGTAGTGCACAAAATTTTCCGGCGGCGAGGTTCCTCGCCATCAGTTTGATCATTTGGGTCGTAGTGGTCGAAGCAGGCGTACAACTGTGGTATCATATCCGGGAATCAAAAATTGATCCTGGTCCTTCATGGTCCTTGGTTCTGCCGGATGACAACCCGACGTTTAGGCCGCTTCCTGATACCCCGGAAGAACACACGTTGCTTCGTTTCGATGATGGTAAACAGGGCCAATGGCAGGCATCTGACGGTACGTTCTGGCAGGCTTATTATTTCAATTGGCTGCCTGGCCGTGTGGCTGGTTATTTGGCCAAACGGCATACGCCGGACGTTTGTCTGCCGGCCACCGGCTTGACGATGGCGGCCGGGCCTGCGTTGACAGTGCTGGATATCAATAATCTAAAATTGCCCTTCCGTTGTTATGTTTTCACCGGTCCAGGCGGGCCCTTTCAGGTTTTTCAATGCCATTGGGAACCCGGCATACAGGACGAAACTTATGCTCACGAATCTTCCCGGTTTAACCTGATTCGTGGTATTTGGGCGGGCAGGGGTAATAAAGGACAAAAAGTAATTGAAATTGTTATGACCGGGTATACAGATTCTGATGCCGCAAGGGAGGCATTGGAGCGCGAATTACGAAGGATGATCAAAGTCGAACCCCCTAAACTTAATTAAAATGCGTTTTTGTTCCTAAATTATGTTCGGCGATTTTGACAAATATATCATGGTGTTCCTGACCGGATTGCTGGTGTCGTATCTCCTGACACCAGTGTGGAAATCCATGGCCTTCCGATTTGGCATCGTTGATTTGCCCAATGAACGACGACCGCATCAGCGCCCGACTGCCCGGGGTGGGGGAGTTGCCCTTTTCATTGCGGTTCAACTTGCTTGCCTTTTGGCCGTTACTTTTCCTTGGCCCAAACTCGCCGGGGAATTTGGTTTCGCCTGGTGGTGGCACTTCGCCATTGCGTCCTCAATCTTATTCGTCGTCGGTGTCATTGACGACGTTCGCGGAATGAAACCGCTGATAAAACTTGCCGGGCAGGCTCTGGCGGCGCTTGTGGTATCTCTCTTTGGAACGAAATTCGGACTTTTTTTGGGATATAATCTTCCCCCGGCCATAGACCATTTGCTCGTCGTTATTTGGCTCGTCGCTATCATCAATGCATTTAACCTCATTGATGGTCTGGATGGTCTGGCCTCCGGGCTTGCTGTTATTTCCGCGGTCGGCCTGTGTGGTATTTTGGCCATGCAATATAAAGCGGGGGATGTTTTAGTACTTGTCGGATTCATCGGCGCCTGCCTCGGTTTTTTGCGGTACAATTTTCATCCCGCCAGCATTTTCCTCGGTGACACGGGAAGCATGTTCATCGGATTTACCCTGGGCGTCGTTTCCCTTCAAACCCTGAACAAAAATTCATTTATCATCTCGTTCACCATTCCGATGCTGGTCCTCGGCGTGCCGATTTATGACGCCATGCTTGCGATTTGGCGGCGTGCCGTCCGGAAATGGATCAGTGAAAAAACGCATGGCGTCAAGCGCGGCATCATGCAGCCGGATTTGGAGCATTTGCATCACCGCCTGAAATTTGCCGGCCTAAGCACTCAGCGCGTCGCAATGTACCTCTATATCATCAATGGCACGCTGGTCATCGTCGGTTTGCTGATTGCCCTTTTCCAATCTCAAGCCGCGGGAATTTTTCTCATCGCCCTGCTGGCCGGTGTGTACGTGTTGATGCGCCATCTTGCTGTTATCGAGCTGCGTGAAACGGGCAGCGCTCTCTTAATGGGATTGCGTCGGCCCACCAATTCCGCCGTCAAATCCCTGTTTTACCCGTTTTGGGACATGATTTGGCTCTCCGGCTCGCTCGCCCTCATCATGTGGGTCGTCGAACAAAAGAGAGTGGATTTTTGGCATAATTGGTTTTTTGACTTGCCGGTTTGGGTCACACCAACATTTTCCTTGCTGGCCATTTCGCGCAACTACGTTACCTATTGGCCGCGTGCCCGGCTTCGGGATGTTATTAGTGTCATTTTCCTGTTAATGGGCGGGATTCTATTCAGTTTGGCCCTTGCTTTACTCGTCAATCCCTCGGAAAGCCGGGAAAGTTTATTCAGAGCTTTATGGGTAATCGCCATCAGCCATCCGCCAATTATCGCATCCCGAGTGATCTACCGTTGTATCGAAGAACTGGCTATCTGGGTCAGAGGGCAAAGCGAACATCCTGGTGTAACGGAAAGAATCCTCCTTTATGGTGCGGGCACCCGCGCGCAGCTCTTTCTGAAAGATTGCGCGGCCACCAATGCAACGAACCCGGACCGGCGCCTCATCGTTGGTTTCATCGATGACGAAACCGCCCTGCATTATCAGTGGACGTATGGCTATCTCGTGCTGGGTGGAACCAAAGAATTGCCCCATTTGATTTCTAAATGGAAAATCAACCGCATTATGGTGGTCGCCGACCTTCTCCCCGAAAGCTGGAAAACCATACGCGAAATTGCGATCCAGGAAAGGGTGTCCCTTAGCGAATGGTTCCCTCAGGAACATGAAATTAACCTCGCAAAAACCAAAAAATCCGACATTGTCGAAACATTGAATAAAAGCGCTTGAACATGATTTTCAGGAAATTATAAATCCAATATGCGAAAAATTATCATCATCCTTCTGTGTTGCACAATCCTGCTACTGCTGGGCTATTGCAGCTATCGCGCATACGAATTGTGGAAGCAGGGCCATTGGATGACTCTGGCCATGCAATATGCGGAAAAAAAAGATGCCAAGAATGAATTGCTTTGTCTTGAACAGGCGCTTAAGGCCAATCCCCGAAATGTCGAAGCCTGCCGGATGATTGCAAATTTGGCCTCCGCTGCGGGCTCGCCCAGCGCTTTAACCTGGCGCGAAAAAGTCGTAGACTTGGATCCAGGTTCATTGAATGACCGTCTGGCGCTTGCTCAGTCAGCCATGCTCGCTAGCGACTATATTACCGCTTCAAACGCGCTGGCTGGCGTAAACCCCGCCGATAAAAAAACCGTCAATTATCTCGACGTTGCCGGTGAACTGGCGACCGCCGGAAACAATCAAGGCGAAGCCGCGGCCGATTTTGCTGAAGCATCGCGTTTGGATCCGTCAAACCCCGTCTCTCAATTCAGTCTGGCCTTTATCGAGCTGCACGGCACCAACGCTCTCGATATGGATGAAGCCCGGGTCAACCTCAAGCGAATCACCATGAATTGCACAAACGCTTTCGTCCGCAGCCAGGCCCAGAGAGAATTGGTCTATGATGCCTTGCGTTTTCGGGATTATAATGCGGCCCTCTCATACTCAAAAGATTTGGTGCAGCAACCAAACGCTGGTTTTCCTGACAGGCTTGTACGCCTTGAAGTATTAAGGGTAACCAAAAATGATGAATACAATACCGCCTTGGCCGCTTGCCAGCAGGAAGCATCAAAAAATACCACCAAATTGACACAGATGACATTTTGGCTGATGGAGCGAAATCAGCTGGCGCAAGCCCAAGCTTGGCTCCAAAGCTTGTCCCCCGATATCCAAACGAATCCACCCGCCGCTGTTTTTGTCGTGCAATGTCAAATGTTGCAACAGGAATGGAGCGCCATCCAAAGCACGGCGTCAAAAGAAAATTGGGGAAACATGGAATTTATGCGCCATGCCTATGTGGCCTACGCCATGCGCCAGCAGGGATCCAGCGAAGCTTCCAGGGCGGAATGGGATCTCGCCGTGAGCGATGCAAACGGGCGGTTGGATAAAATGAGCACCCTCGTTGGCTCTGCGGCCCGGTGGAATTGGCCGGATGAAACCCGGCAATTACTCTGGAGTATTGTGCAAAACTTTCCCCAGGCGAAATGGGCTCAGGATGCTTTGCAGGGAATATTATACCGGCACGGCAGTACTCGGCCGTTGATGCAACTCTTCAGCATGCAGGTGAACCGCAACCCCACCGACTTGCAGGCAAAAAATAACCTCGCTATCGTCGCGATGCTTTTGCGTGCCCAGGAAATCAATCCTTATGGCCTTGCACAGGAAGTCTATCAGCACGCTCCCACAAATTCCTTCTATAAATGCACTTACGCATTCTCGCTTCATCTTCAGGGCAAAGATGCCGACGCCCTGAAAATTATGCAGCAGCTCCCCCCGCAGACCTTCGAAAATAGTTCAACCGCAGGATATTATGGCGTCATCCTAAAAGCCGCTGGCGATAAAGCCCAGGCAAGCGTTTACTTAAAACGCTCTGTAAAAGGTCAACTCCTTCCGGAAGAACGGGCTCTATTTCAACAAGCTATGGCGGGTCTTTGAAGCTTTGTCCCCCCAAAAATCCCGCAAATAGCCTGATTTCTGCAATTTTTCGTCAATAACTTCCAATGCCAAGGCCCAAAACTGAATTGGCATGTCCCGCCAGATACTAGATTAAGAAACAAAAAGAACGTATAAAGTTGTCATCGTAAGTTGCGGTAGCAAAACAGTTAACGAACGAACTTTTTAATAGTTAATGCAAACAATGACAAAATCAATGGTCGCAATCGGGGTGCCATCCTTATTCCTGGCGTCCAATGTATTTGCGGGACTCTCAACAACGTTAGACCTGTCGCCGAATGGATACCGTGATCAAAATTCCTCTGGTGGAGAATTTACGGCTCTTGTCAGCGGTGGGCAAAACTATGCCGCCAATTACAGCTCATCCGCCCAGGCGACCGTCAACGGACAAACCGGCTTTGAAACCTTTTGCGTTGAAATTGATGAGGAATTCAGCCCCGGCAGCACCTACAACACCTCCATCGGGAATACCATTTTGCCGGGCGGTGCCGCTATTACCGTAGGAACAGCCTATCTTTACAGCCAGTTTGCCCTGGGAAACTTGCAAAACTATAATTACAACCCAGGCAGCACGGGTGTTGGAAGTCGCGCCTATACCGCCGACGAATTGCAGGACGCCATTTGGTATTTGCAGGGAGAAATCACCAGTGCCGGTGATCAGTACACAAAAGGTAATAACTACCTATACTCCTTCGGAGGAAACAGCTTTGACCCTGCGTCGGATCCTTTCGTTAATCTTGTCCAAACAATGTTCGGCGCCAACGCTTATGCAAGTGATTCCGGCAATAATTACGGCGTTCAGGTCCTTGAACTTACCGGCGCCAATGGCGCCCCTGCCCAGGACCAGTTGGTTTATACTACCGTTAATACACCCACCGCTCCCGTGCCGGAACCCGCTACGCTTGCGGCTGGCGCCATGTTGCTTGCGCCTTTGGGCATAAACGCGCTCCGCGCTCTTCGTAGGAAAAAATAAGGTAGCAAACATTCTTTTCGCGGGCCGATTTTAAAAATCGGCCCTTTTTCTTGTCCCGAATCAGGCCGGAAACTGTATGCGGATGTCCCAACGTCCCGTAGAAATGCGCTTCTGGCCATGTTACAAGTAACAGGTCAGCAGGAAGAGTTGGATTATGTCTGTGGAGACTCGGGTGACGGTTTTTTAAGCAGAGCGGGCCATGTCCCAAATGCGAGTATAGATGTCTCCACAAGGGATAGATATAAGACCTCCTCTTTTGATATAAGAGACGCTGACAATGAGTTCAGTCACGTTGGCTGAGCTTAAACACGAAACAATTAATAAACGCAAAGAAGAGTTAACATGAAAAACTATAAAACAGTAATCGGTGCGGCAGTTGCGGGCTTGACCCTCGCGGCTGTTTCATCTCAGGCACAATTGAATCTGACCGGCGGAACTATTGTTGGTTCGCTGGTTAACCAGCAGCTAACCGGAATCGCGCCCGGTGGCAATATCGGTGCGAATAACGGAACGGTGTCCTCTTGGGTCATCAGTGGCGCCGCCGCTGACCCTACCGGACTGATCTTCGTTTATCAGGACGTGAACAACGGCCTCGGCCCCATTGATAACGCCGAATTTACTGGCTTCCCTGGTCCTGACGTCATCACCGCTAACGCTAATCTCTTTACCGTCGGGTTGACATTTGGCGCTGCGCCTTCTCTTATCGCTGGCAATTTTCCGAATCCGCAAGTGTTCGGTGGCACAGTGACGTTTGAGAATGGTAACATGCCCGTTGGTGACACCAGCTATTTCCTGGCTGTCCTCACGACCGACCTGACTTTCAGCCGAAACTTCGGCCAGATTCAAGATGGTTTCTCCGCCCAGGGCTCCATTTTGGCCCCGGCTGCTCCGGTTCCGGAAGCTAACACCGTTGTCGCCGGCGCGTTGATGTTGCTGCCTCTCGGCATCGGTGCCGTCCGCGCCCTCCGCAAAGAACGTACTGCCTAATAAGCTGTTCGTTTTATATTCTTCTTTGTTATCAGGCCGGTCCTTGCGACCGGCCTGAATTTGTTTTTTTTGCCTGGTTTCCCGGTAACTAAATCTCCATGCTGGCGGTATCCCGAGGGCAAAAAATACAGAAAGATCTTGCCGTAATGTGTCGTCCTTGTCGTCGTAACTATCGCCGTGCAATCTTTAGGCCTAGGAAGGCTAAAGCGACTCCCGTGCAACTCCACCCAAACCAATCTCCGCATCGCGTATAAAAAGTAATCTCACGTTTCTCGATCGGCAGGGTGAATATCAGCGTTCCGGCGCCATAGGCACTGCCGTTGCCGTCTCGAAAAATTTCACGCTGCCGGCCATGGTCGTCAATCCAGCAAGTCACCCCGTTGTTGCAGCAGCGAACCAGCGGAGTTCCGTTCTCCACGGCGCGAAAAATCGCGCCCATTTCATGCTGCCATTGTTCCGCGCTTTGGCCGAACCAGCCGTCATTTGTCAAATTGATTAAAAAATCCGCCCCGTCTGCCGTCGCCCTGCGGCCCATTTGTGGAAACAGATCTTCATAACAAATCAACGGTGAAGTCGCGGCCTGTGGATTTTCCAAATCAAATGTTACTGCGGAACTGCCGCGCGTGTAGCCGCCCGTAATCGGCGTAAACCACTTCACAAACGGCAGCCAGTCCACCAGCGGTATGTATTCGCCAAACATCACTAGTTTTTGTTTGTGATAAATTTCGTCAAAACGCAATCGCCCGTCAGGACCGGCCAAAAATGCGGCGTTGAAATAATCGTTGTCCTGTTCATTGGTTGCCTTCGGCCGTGGCACTGCGTCATCGGCATTGAAGATCAGCCAGATGTGATGGCTGCCAGTGAGGTTGGTGATGGCGGCATACGTCGGTTCATCGAATTGTGGCACTGCCGATTCAGGCCAGACGAGTAAATCCACTTGGTTTGTAAGCGCGCCTTCCGAAAGCTGCAATAATTGTTGAAAGCGCTTCGAATTGGCGCTTTCATCCCAAATCAAATCTTGCGGGATTGACGGCTGGACTAAGGCGACCCGTATCGTTGCTATCGTTGTTACCGGTCTATTTACTTTGACTTCGCCCAGGGCAAAAAGAATCACCACGGCAAATAATGGCGGGAAAACTTCGGGCTGCCATGCAAACCGGGAATTTGGTTTGGCAAAAACCATGCGTACCGCCGAATAAAATGAAAGCGAGGTCCACACGACCAAAAATGACACTCCATACACGCCCGTTACCGAGGCAATTTGTATCAGTGGAACCATCTTGAATTGAGATGCCCCGAGAAAATTCCATGGAAAACCACCCAGGAGTCTGGCCCGAATCATCTCCAGCGCCACCCATGCGGCTGCCCCGGCAAGTGACCAGATTAATCGCCCAGCCCAGAAACGGCCGATTCGCCACTGATCAGAAATCAGCCAGGCCCATGTTCCGAAAAAAAGCGAAAGAACCGTTGTTAAAGCCAGCCACCCTGCCCCCGGCCCAAGCGGAATCGAATGCCACCGGTACGGAATATCCAACAGCCAGTACAGTGACGCCAGCCAGAACGAAAGCCCCGCGATAAAACCCACTCGGAAAGCATCTCCGCCCCGCTTATTTTGCGCGGCAAAAGCCAGGAGACCCGGCGCCACCCACGCCCCTCCCGCAAAATCCACCTTCGGAAATGCCGAAGCCAACAATAGCCCTGCAAAAACCGCCAATAAATAACCGCTGCGGCCAAACAGTTCATTTAAGAAACGTGTCAATGTCGCCAGCGAGGAATTCCTTTCGCAAAATGTGGCGGCCACTTCCGCCGCTCCTCTGGCCTTTTTTTGGACCGCTCGGCTGGCATTGACTACGATCGCCTGGCGCGCCCCGCGCCAGACCGTCAAATCCGCTGACGAATTGCCCGCATAATCGAACCCCCGTTCACCGAACTTTGCCACGAGCGCCTTCAACTTGTTTTCCGCCCGCAAGTTTGTTCGCCCATCGCTCGCCAGAACTTCGTCGAAGAGTCCGAAATAATCCGCCACGGGCTTGGCCATTTGAAAATCCGAAGCCGTCGCCAGGACAATTTTTCGCCCGGTTTTTTTCTGTTCGCGCAGCCAGGCCAGGAACTTCTCATTGCATGGCAGAGTCGCCGGATCTAATCGCGCGCCCTTTCCCAGCCGCTCTTTCAGGAACGCGCGTCCCCGTGTCCACCAAAATAAAATGACAAAAATGGCAAACGGGTTTCGCTGGAGCCATATCGCCAGCGATTCCCACATCAGGTCCGTCTTGATAAGCGTGCCGTCCAAATCCACGACGAGCGGAACTGGGTTTTCGGCGGACGATTGCGGCATGAATTTGATTAACCGTTTGTTCCATGTCCCCGCAAGGCTTTTATTTCGCCGCGCAAATCTTATTCGGATTCATCCCGTTCCATTCAGGCATCCTCCGCGTGCGCTCTATTGGACTTTACGGAAAGATTGCGTAAGTTTTATGGCTTAACGATAATAACCGTTGTTTTTCTATGTTGCGCCAGCGCCAGTATCGGGCCATCTATCAATTTGTCATCGCCATCTGGCTCACGCTTTCTGTTGCCAGCGTGCTGCTGGCTGCGGTTTCCTGGCTGCGCCTTTCACAAACACTCGCCGCCGGCAGGCAATGGGGTCGAGTCGGTCCGCAGGTGGATGAAATCCTCAAAACCATGCTCGATAGTGAAACCGGCGTCCGCGGATTCATCATCACGGGAAATTCAAATTATCTCGCCCCCTATCTTGCCGCCCAAACAGGCTACAAATCTCAATTCGACGCCCTGGCGGATATGACGACGGGAAATACAAATTTGCTCAAAGCGGTCGTGGATTTGCGCGCGCAGTCGGAAATGCTGGCAGACTACAACCGCCGGGTCGTTGAAGCCCGCATGCGGGATTTCCACAGCGCCCAGCTCCTGACCCTCACCGGCGAAGGGAGGCAAATTATGGACCAGATCCGCGCGCAGGTCTCCGCGCTGGACAAAGTTTACTACGATCAAATCCTCGACGTCCGCCAGGAAACAGACGCCCAGTTGTCCCGCGCTATCATGACTAGCCTCGTCGCGGGCATCATCGGGATTATCGCCGGGATTTTCGCGTTCGTGCTCGCGCGTCTGACCATCAGGCACCAGGCGCGCGAAAAGGAACTGGTGGAAGCGAAATTGCAGGCCGAGCGCAGCAGCCACGAAAAAACCGCGTTCCTGGCAAACATGAGCCACGAAATTCGAACGCCCATGAATGCCATCCTCGGATTCAGCGAATTGCTGCAAAGCGATTTGCAAGATCCCAAACACCGCAAATATCTTCAATCCATCCGTTCCAGCGCCGCTTCGCTGCTTCAATTGATCAATGACATCCTCGACATGTCCAAAATCGAAGCCGGCGTCATGGAATTGCGGCCCGAGCCGACCGATACCCGTGAGCTTTGCGACTTCATCCGCACCTTGTTTTCAGAACCGGCAATAAAAAAAGGCATCAGACTCGAATGCCACATCGCTCAAGATGTGCCCCGCGCACTCTTAATCGATCGGGTGCGCCTTCGGCAAATCCTGGTCAACCTCGTCGGCAATGCCATTAAATTTACCGACCGCGGCAGCGTGGATGTCCGTGTTTCCTTCCAAAAAGAATCCGATAGCAGCCGAGTCATGCTGTCTATTGACGTCGTTGACACCGGCGTGGGCATTCCCCGGGACAGGCTGGACGTCATTTTCCAGCCCTTCGTCCAGGCCGGTGCGCACCGCGAAAAAGAAATTCAAGGCACCGGTCTCGGCCTCTCCATCGTCAAACGCCTTGCCGAAATGATGGGCGGTACGGTAACCGTTACCAGCACGCCCGACACAGGCTCTGTTTTCTCTTTGCGTTTTCCCGATGTTCTTATTTCGGCGCGCCTGCCTGCCTCGGCGAAAATCTCGGCGGACCGCGAAATGGATTTTAACCAATTCCAGCCGGCCACCATCCTGGTCGTGGACGATAATGAGGCCAACCGCCAGTATATCGCCGGCATCTTCGAGGGGAACCATCATCGCCTCATCTTTTGTTCCACCGGCGAGGAAGCTGTCATTAAGGCCCGCGAAATTGTTCCGGACATTGTTTTACTCGACGTCCGAATGCCCGGCATGGATGGACGGCAGGTCCTCGCCGAAATCCGGAAAAACCACGGAATGGAAATGGTTCCGGCGATTGCCGTTACCGCTTCCACTCAACATGACGATTTTTTTAGCGGCTATATTCGTAAGCCTTTTTCCCGGCGCGAACTGTTTGAGGAATTGGCCGAATTCCTCCCCCGCAATATTCCGTCTGTTCCTCCCCCGCTCATGGAAGCCGCGGTTCCAGTTAATAAGACTAATGGGGGGGCTCCCCCCGAATTACTTGTGCAATTGCGCCATTTACTGAGTAAATCGTGGCCGGAGCTCTGTAATACCATGGCCGTAAACAAAACCAAAACCTTTGCACAAGAGCTTGAAATCCTTGCCGAACAGTGGCATTATGAACCATTGAGAGCCTACGCCGGAAGGTTGCTCCATGATGCGGAGACGTATGCCGTTGCCGATTTGGAAAAAAATTTGGGAGAATTTGCCGCGTTGGTCGAACAGTTCGCTCAAGACAAGGAGAAAATAGTGTAATGCCCGGATAAGGCGCAAATCGTCCTGCCATGTTGGCAGGCGGGCGGTGCTGCCGGATTACGAAATGCCAAAAAACTGCCGATGAACTCGAACGAGAAAAACGAGGCTGGTGTGCATCTTTCTGACAAAGTCAGTGCTTCTCACGCGCGCATTCTCGTCGTGGACGACCAGGCCTCAAACGTTCAAATGGTCGGCCTCATCCTCGGCACTCTCGGCTATGAAATCATCCCCGCTTCCGATGGGGAAACCGCCCTCAAACGTGTCGCCGCTTTGCTTCCCGATCTAATTTTGCTGGATTTGCTCATGCCCGGCATGAGCGGACGCGACGTTTGTCTGCAAATAAAGAAAAATCCTGAATGGTCGGATATCCCGGTTATTTTTCTTTCCGCGGCCGACGACAAGGACCTTATCGTCAGCGCCCTTGACGCCGGCGGCGTTGACTATATCACCAAACCATTCAACCAGGCCGAACTGGTCTCACGCGTTCGCACACAATTGGCCCTCAAAGCAGCGCGCGACCGGCTTAAAGAACTTGCCGAGGACAAAGACGAATTGCTCGGCATTCTTGCCCATGATTTAAAAAATCATCTCGGCGGCCTTAACATGAGCACAAAATTGCTCCTGGAGCGCATCCGTAGTGCTCACGACGAAAAGGTCCAGCGTTTGGCCGAGAACGCTTTTTACACCAGCGGCCAGTTGCTCTCCTTTGTAAAAGACTTTCTTGCCAATGCCGCCGCCGAGCACAGATTCGAGCCTCAATTGACCACCGTTGATGCCGCCGCCGCTGCCACCACCGCCATCCGCCTTTTCGAGGACCGCCTCCGGCGCAAGCAACTGGAAATTCATGCCGACCTTCCAGCACAGGAATTAATTGCCCTGGCCGATGCTCACGCCATGGACCAAATTCTTAGCAACTTGCTTTCCAACGCCGTTAAATTTTCTCCGCCTGGAAAAAAAGTCTTTGTCGCAGTCCGCGGCAATGGCCGTTATGTGGAATGCTCCATCCGCGATGAAGGCCCCGGCTTCACTGACGCGGATAAAACCCGCATGTTTCGCCGGTACGGACGCCTTTCCGCGCGGCCAACCGGCGGTGAAACCTCAACGGGTTTGGGACTTAGCATCGTCCGCAAACTCGTTCTGGTGATGAACGGAGAATTAACCTGCGAGAGCAACGCCGGGCAGGGCGCTGCCTTTACCTTTCGCCTGCCAAAAGCTAAACAATAAATCTTATGGACTTTCTCGTAATTGACGACGATAAGACATTTCGCGACGCTACTTGCTTCCTCATTGAGGACGAAGGCCATTATGCCGAGGGTGTTGATTCCGGCCAGGTCGGTATGACCTGGCTTAAAGACGAAAAATACGATGCCGTCCTTCTCGACATGAACCTCGGTTCCGAAAGCGGCCTCGATATCCTCGCCCAAATTCAAAAGCAAAATCCGCAGATTCCCGTCGTCATCATCACCGCGCAGGGCAGCATTCAAACCGCCGTCGAAGCCATGCGCCGGGGCGCGGCGGATTTTCTGGAAAAACCATTTCAACGGGAACAGTTCCTTACCGTACTCGCCCGGATTCAGCGCCTCGGTAAAATGGGTCAGCAAATCAAACGCCTGGAACAGGAAGTTACCGAAACGCGTGCCCAAAGCCTGGAGCCGATCTTCGATTTCACAAACCCCCCCATCCGTAACGCCATGGACATCCTCATGCGCGCCGCCGCGACGCCCGCCTCGATTCTTATCCTCGGCGAAAGCGGCACCGGAAAAACCGTCGCGGCCCGCGTCGTCCACCAAAACAGCCATCTGGCCGATAAACCATTCGTTACCGTTAGTTGCCCGAGCCTTTCCAAGGAACTTTTGGAAAGCGAACTTTTCGGGCACGTCAAAGGCTCCTTCACCGGTGCCATTCGGGACCATTGGGGCAAAGTCCGCGCCGCCGATGGCGGAACATTGTTTCTCGATGAAATCGGCGATCTACCCATAGAAATTCAACCCAAGCTCCTTCGCCTTCTTCAGGAACGCGAATACGAGCGCCTTGGCGAAAACGTCACCCGCCAGGCGAATGTCCGCATCATCGCCGCTACGAATCGGGATCTAAAAAAACGCGTCGCCGAGGGGGCCTTCCGCGAGGACCTGTATTTCCGCCTCAATGTTATCGCTGTCGAGATGCCGTCTTTGCGCATGCTCGATTCGGATATCATCCGTTTCGCCGAGCACTACGCCAAATTTTTTTCCGCCCAATGCGGGCGAAAGATTGACGGCCTTTCTCCTGAAGCGGTCAGTAGCATCCGCGCCTACTCTTGGCCCGGGAACCTCCGTGAATTGCGAAATTCCATCGAGCGCGCCGTCATCATGGCCAGGCAGGAAAAAATTGTTCCCGCCGATTTTCCAGCGGAAATCTCCGGCGGCAGGCCCGGCGGTTCCGGCGATAATAATAATAATAATAATGATCCGCAAATCGGCTCGATGATTTCCCTCGAAAAACTTGAAGAGATTCACCTTCGAAAAATCCTCGAACGGACCCCCAGTCTTACCGAAGCCGCCCAAATCCTGGGTATTGATCAGGCCACCCTTTACCGCAAACGCAAAAAAATCGGCCTGGAATGATAAAGGAATGATAAAAAACACCCTTGCAATTCCCCTTTGGACGGCTATACTTCCCGTTCCTTTAATTTCGAAAATTTGAATTATGGCACGCATTTGTGAATTGACGGGCAAACGCCCAATGAAAGGCAGCATTATCTGGCGCTCCGGTAAAGCCAAGAAATCCGGCGGTATCGGTACCCACGTCACTGCGATTACCAAGCGCAAGTTCCTGCCGAACCTCCAGCGCGTCAAAGCCTTGCTGCCAAATGGCGAAGTCCGCCATATCCGCGTCGCCGCCAGCGCCCTCAAAAAAGGCCTCGTCGTCAAGGCGCCCAAACGGAATTGGAAGCCCGCCGCTGCCAAAGCTTGAACTTAGTATTGGAGTTCAAGGTTCACAACATTTCACGTTGTTTGCCACGTATGACGTGGTTTAGCTTGATTTGCTCCAGAGGAACAGACGGGAAGAAACGTTCCTTTATTTTTCCCTTTTAGGCTGGTTTTCCTGCTGCGCCAGTTCTGCGACTTTCTTCTTCAGGCAGTCCGGGCACATCCCGTGGGATGTACGTGTCGCGAACTTGGAATTAAAATAGTTTTCCAACCCCAGCCATTCGTCATTGTAGCAAACCCGGCGGCACCAACTGCAAATCCGCAGAAAATCTTCCAGGTAATGCAAACGCTTCAGCAAGCGCCGCGTGATCATATAAACCCACGCCCAAATCAGGATGATCACCACAGTCCGAAGTATCGCCCGATGCCAGTTTGGTACGAATGGATCCCCAAAAAGGTAGTGAGGGATTTTTAGTGCCTCCGTCAGCCACGACATCACGATGAGCAGCGAGAAACCGCAGGCTTCAACCCAGAGGATTGAGTTTCTCCCTTTCAGTCCCTTCATCGGATATCCTTGCTCTTAATAAGGTAGCGGAAATTTGGTCGTCAATTCCTGGACCCGCTTGCGGACCTTGGAAATAACTTCCGTGTTCTTAATGTCCATCAGCACTTCGGAAATCATGTCTGCAATCGCCGCCATTTCGGCTTCTTTCATCCCGCGCGTCGTGACCGCCGGGGTGCCCAGACGCAGCCCGCTGCCCTGGAACACCGACCGTGTCTCAAACGGAATCGTGTTTTTATTCACCGTAATTCCCGCTTCATCCAGCGCAATTTGGCAATCCTTCCCTCCCAGGCCCTTTGCGCCCACATCTACCAGCATCAAATGATTGTCCGTCCCGCCGCTCACCAGGCGGTAACCGTTGCGCTTCATCCCGTCCGCCAGCGCCCGGGCATTTTTAATAATTTGTTCCTGGTACGTTTTGAACGACGGTTGCAATGCCTCGAGAAAACAAACTGCCTTGGCAGCCACAACATGCTCCAGCGGTCCGCCCTGGATGCCCGGGAAAACCGTCGAATCGATTTCCTTCGCAAATTTCTCCCGGCACAAAACCAATCCGCCGCGCGGCCCGCGCAACGTCTTATGCGTCGTCGTCGTCACAAAATCGGCGTGCGGAATCGGGCTCGGATGCAATCCCGCTGCCACCAGCCCCGCGATATGCGCAATGTCCGCCAGAAGGAATGCCCCCGCGTCCCGCGCAATCTCGCCCATCCGCTTGAAATCAATGATGCGCGGATACGCGCTCGCGCCCACTGTAATCATCTTTGGCTTGTGCTCGCGCGCCATCGCCGCGAGTTGGTCATAATCAATTCGTTCATCGTCCTTGCGGACACCGTAGTGGACGATTTCAAAAAACTTGCCGCTGAAATTCGCCTTGTTCCCGTGTGTCAAATGGCCGCCGTGCGACAGATCCATCGTCAGCATTTTATCCCCCGGCTTGAGCACGGCAAAATAAACCGCCATGTTCGCCTGGCTGCCGGAATGCGGCTGCACGTTCGCGTGTTCCGCCCCAAATATCTTTTTCGCCCGGTCAATCGCGATTTGCTCAATGACGTCAATATTCTCACAGCCGCCGTACCACCGTTTCCCCGGCAAACCCTCCGCGTATTTGTTCGTCAGCACCGATCCTTGCGCTTCCAAAATCGCCGGGCTCACAAAATTTTCGCTCGCGATTAATTCGATGTTTTCCTGTTGTCGCGATTTTTCATGCTCAACCGCCGCTGCTACGGCCGGGTCCACGCTGCGCAAACGCAAATGTACCGGCGCGAGGCGGACATCCATTTTGTTCACCCGCCGCTCATGCCGGCCGCCCTCAAACTTTGCTGCCAGGAACGCATCGAGAATCTTTTTCGCCTGTTCCGGCGCCGTGCTGCCGTTGAGGCATACCACGTTTACATCGTTGTGCCGCTTCATCATTTCGGCGGCCTTTTCGTCGAACGCCTGGCCCGCGCGCACGCCGGGAACTTTATTGGCCGCAATGCAAATGCCCACGCCGCTCGTGCAAATCAGCACGCCAAGCTCCGCCCGCCCATCGGCGATGGCGAGCGCCGCCGGTTCGGCGAAATCCGGATAATCATCCGCCGGGTCCTTTGTCAGCGCGCCAAAATCCTTCACCCTCAATCCGCGGCCCATCAGATGTTTCTTGAGCGTTTCCTTTAAATCAAAACCGCCATGGTCCGCGCCAATGGCGAAATGAAAAGTGGTCTTGGTTTCGGCGGCAGGCGCCTGGAGGGTTTCGTGTTGTTCCATAAATTTCAAAAGCGACGTGATGCCTTGTTCGATTTGCTCACGGCAATGCACATAGACCTCGTACGAACAGCCAATCGGGTCCGCGATGTCCTTTTCATACGGCGAGGTGGTCTCATCAAACTCCCGCAGCAAAAACGTCTTTTCCGCCGCGGCTGGATACAAAAGCCCGACCGTGTCCACATGCCCGTGCGTCATGCCGAAGATATAATCAGCATCCTTCACCAGGTCCGCTGTCAGCGCCCGGCTGCGCTGGCCCGAAATATCGATGCCCAACTCGCGCATCGCCGTAACCGAATGCGGCGTGGGCGGCTGGCCGTCCACCGCTCCCAGCCCTGCCGATAGCACGCGCACACCGTTCGCGCCTGCGGCTTTTCGAAAAAGCCCTTCAGCCATCGGGCTGCGGCAGACGTTTCCGGTGCAAATAAACAGTATTGTCTTCATCCAGCGTAAGGATTCAAAGTGAAGCGTGAATGCCAAATCGTCAATCCAGAATGCTACGAAAATCGCAGGCCTTTCAACCCTTGCTTAAACGCAATGCCGCTACTCCTTCGATGAAATCCACGCCGTGTGCCAAAACCGGGTCGCGGATAAACCGCCTGGGCGCCGCGGGCGTCTGGACGGTTGTATCGTCCTGCTCGCCGTCTTTGATTTTTTCACGCACCAAATCCGCCTCCGTCGTGTGGTCCACGTCCACAAATGGCAGCAAGTTCGTGTTGGCAGTGGTATTTGTTTCCGTCAGCGCCATCACGCCATAAGGGTTTTTCAAAAGGTCTTTCTCGTCATTGGTACCGGCGGAAACCGCGATGTCCGGCTGTAAATTGGTCAGCGCGCTGCCAAAAACTAGCCCCGCATTCGCTTCCCGCAAATCACGCGCCAGGCTCGCCGCCGCCCCCGTCGTCTCCTCGTTCACCAAAATTGCCATCGGCAGTTTCTTTTGGACCAGGACGTCCTCCGTCGCTTTCAGGCTGTCGAAATCGCTCCCGCCGGCAAACCGCAAATCCAAAACGATGCCCGCAATTGGGTTTGTCGCCGACAAACCGCTTATCGCCGCCCCAATTTCATCCGGAAGAGTTTTCCCCGTTTGCGCCACACGCACGTAACACACATTGCTTTCCAGCAAGGTGGATTTAGCCAGCGCGGCATGGGCGATTCGCGGTTCCAGAAAAACCGCTCCCGCAAACAAAACCGCAGATAACCAACACTTCGGCGAATGTCTCATCGTCCCTTTAAATTGCTCGATAAAATAACGAAAGTAAAGCAGTGAGAGTGAATGAATTGGAAACCTGCACCTTCACTTTTGGCAGATGTCTTCCCTTTATGCCTGCCCCCTCAAATCTGAAATTTGCTCAAGTTGGGTTGTGGACGGCATCGGTTATTTCAAATTTATAAGTTGTCCTGACCTTGTTGCAGAATTCGTCAATTTCACTTTTCTTCGCCTTCTTCGAAAACACTAATCGGCACATATCGTTCTTTTTATCCACTTCAAGGAAATATCTCTTTTTCAAAGTGTCGAAAATGATTGACCCGCCGAAGATTCCAAGGGCCACCAATCCCCAATAATAGCGGTTTTCCTTTGCCGGATTAAAACTCTCGATTAATCCGAAAATGCCAACCAGCGCCAGGAAAATTCCAATGGTCATGGAAAGAACTGGACGATGTTCGGCCCTCCCGAATTTCAACGTGATACGATTTATCTCTCCGGCAGGCACAAAGATTACAATTTTTTTACCATGCGTTTCAGCCATACCACGCGGAGTGACGGCAATAGTGTCATATCTTAGTGTTATTTGTTCGTCGTTGGATGGCATCTCAATAAGTGCGAAGCCTGCGCTGCAATCTGCCTAAAATCAAGCGAAGCCTTCGCTTCTGGCTCCTGACTTCTGAACTCCGGCTTCCGGCTTCCGAATTTCCCCCTCTGGCCTCCGCCTTTCCGCTGTGTTATCCTTTCCAGCAAATGGCCAAACCATCGTTCTCGCGCCTCGTTAAAATCGCGCGGGGCACGAGCCTGGACAAGGAACTGATGCGCGCCGGAAACCAGGCCAGCCCGCTCGAACATTTCTGCCATTTTTGGGCCTTCACCGTCCGGAGTTTTGTCCAAAACCGCTGCCTCATCCGCGCTTCCGCCCTCTCCTACACCACGCTGCTGGCCATGATCCCTTTGCTGGCCATCGCCATCAGCGTCACCAGCAGCCTCCTCAAAAAAGAAGGCGAACACGACATTTACAAGGCCATTGATAAATTTATCGCCCACGTCGTGCCACCCGCCACCGTGGCCGCGAACTTCACCAATGAAACCTTCATGGCCGCGCCGCCGGCTTCTAATAGTGAAACCAATGCCGCCGCGGCCCCCTCTGATGAAGCCAACACCCGCGTCGCCGTCCAAAGCGTCGTCGCTGAACGCATCCACGAATTCATTCATAACACCCGCAGTGGCGCCCTCGGCGTTACCGGCTTTGCGCTCCTGCTCTTCGTTGCCATCTCCATGCTCAACAGCATTGAGGGCACCTTTAACGACATTTGGGGTGTTGAACGCGGACGCAACTGGCTCATGCGCGTCGGACGTTTTTGGATCGCTATTTCCCTCGGCCCCATCCTCGTCGCCGTCGCCATTGGTCTCGCCGGCGGCAGCCATTTCCAGGCCACCAGCGCGCTCATTGAAAAAACACCCATCATCGGGACCCTGCTGCTTCAGCTCGTCACCTTGGCTTTCATCTGGTTCACGTTCGCCTTGATCTATCAATTCGTGCCGAATACCAAAGTCCAATTTCGCTCCGCCCTGGCCGGGGGCATTACCGCCGGGACCCTTTGGCATTTGAATAACGTGTTCGGGTTCCTTTATGTCTCCCGCGTCGTCAGCAACAGCAAAATGTACGGCGGCCTTGGGCTCGTCCCCGTTTTTATGGCCGGTCTTTATTTGTCCTGGGCGATTTTGCTCTTCGGCGCCCAAACCGCCTACGCCTTCCAAAATCGCAAAATCTATTTGCAGGAAAAAATGATCGAGGACGTTACCCCGCGCGACCGCGAAATCCTTGCCCTGCGCTTGATGACTGGCATTGGCCGCCGCTTTCAAAACGGCCAAACCCCCGCCGAAGTCCAGGAGGTCTCCGCTGAACTGGAAATCCCCACCAAACTCGCCCAGAAGATTTTGCGAAACTTGTTCGATGCCGGCCTCCTGACCGAAATCGCCGGCAACGACGCCTATACACCCGCCCGCCCCTTGGAATCCATCAATGTCCACGACATCCTGTACGCCATGCGCGCCTGTTGCGCCAAAGAAGTGGCCCATCCCAACGACAACGCCAGCGCGGAAATTCTGGACGAATTTGCAAAAATCGAGGGCGCCGCCCGCGCCGCCGCCGCGCCCGTCACCCTCCTGAATCTCATCCAGCGGACCCAAAAGCCGGTGTAACCGTCGAAATCCTCCTCGCTTGCCGCGCCGTAGTTTTACGAAGGCGGGTTCTCGTCCTCGTCCTCGAACACTCGGTGGGGCGAGTCGTACCCGCGAGCCGTCTGGACTGGTGGGGCTAGACTCCGTCGAGCCCTGACTTTCAATTCATCATTTGGTACCCCCGGGGGGGCCTTCTATAGGCTTCCGTAGCCTTCCGTAGGCTACCAAAGGCTTCCAGAGTTGCGACTGCAAGAATGAAGATGGAGGATAGAAGATGGCAGGGCTCTTCGGCCCGAAGAAAAAATGATTCTTATTTTTAACCTTGCAATGGTTTGCATTGGCTTGCAATACCACGTGAAACGTGGCGAGCCTTAAAGCGGATCGCCCAGGATTTCTCCAGAGTGTTCGACGTTACTCTTCTCCGCAAATCATTCGCGCAAATCTGTGTTAAATTCGCCGTAAAATCCGTGTTTATCCTGTCTATCTGTGGTTAAAATCCGCTTTTTCCCCTTATTTTTTGCATTCTTCGCGTTCTTTTGTGGCCAAAAAAATAGCGGTAGTCACTACCTTCCATTTTCGTCGGCGGCCATGATAAAATGCCCGTTGCTTGAAAAATGCGCTGACAATTTGGGCTGGGCGGAGGCCGGACGCCAGAGGTCCCGTAAAGCGGGACGGCTGGCGAACTCGGAGCACACGCCTGTGGCTCGTCGCCCTCCCTTATCTTGGCCGTTTGCTTGTATGCCACCCTATGTGCGAAAAAATAAAAAATGCAAAACGAACCCAAATTGAAAAATGCATAAACGGTTTTGCATCAAAGACAAATGAAAAAAATTGAAAAATTGCCCTTAAAAAACGAACCCATTTTCATGGCCTTGGATACCACCGGGCGGAATATCTGTCACCCCTCTGGGGTTTTCGGTCACGTCCCGCAATCGCGGGACGGAACGATTTGCGTTCATTCGCGTAAAACCGTCCCAAGGCTACCCAAGCCTATTGAAGCCTTCCCAAGGCTTTTGAAGGGCAAAATTAAGAATCATTTTTTTATTTGGCAACCGCTCCTAGGGGGCAAGCCTTTCCCAGGCTATCCCAACCTATCCAAGGCTCGCCACGTTCTACGTGGCTATCCCGGCAGTTTTTGGAAAAAAAAGATTGTTTAAAATCCGTGTTTATCTGTGTTTATCCGTGGTTGAAATCGGGGATAGCGTCACTAAAATGATTTGCCCCCACCCTCATTTGGACGCATCTTCCATTAAGCCAATATGAAGCGTTGGATCTTCATCACCCTGATTTTTCTTGCCGCGGCACAGGCATTCATGCTGCAAGCCGCGCAAGTGGGGCTGATAAAAATTGACGGTCCCATCGGCCCGGCCACCGCCAACTACGTCTCCCGCGCGCTCGACGTCGCCGCCAGCCAGAACGACGAATGCCTCATCGTCCAACTGAATACCCCGGGCGGTTTGATGGTTTCCATGGATAACATCATCGCGGACTTTTATTCCTCGCCCGTGCCTACGGTGGTTTATGTAGCCCCGGAAGGCTCCATGGCCGGAAGCGCCGGTTGTTACATCACTTTGGCTTCGGACATTGCGGCAATGGCCCCGCATACCGTTATTGGAGCGGCGCATCCGGTCGACCTGGGAGCCCCGAATGAAAGCACTAATGACATCGAAATGCAAAAAGTGGGAAATGCCTACGAATCAAAAATCCAAAGCATTGCCGAAAAACGGCATCGCAACGCCGATTGGGCCAAATCATCCGTCAGGGACAGCAAGACCCTGACCGCCGAGGAAGCGCTGAGAACGAACGTCATTGATTTCATCGCCACGAACATCCCCGATTTGCTCCAGAAACTGAACGGCCGCACCGTGAACGGCAAAATTTTGAAAACCTCCGGCGCGACCGTGGTGGAAATTCCCATGGTCTTGTCGGAAC
>Ga0206887_10006_pt2 | contig 58244 bp, 47 predicted proteins | sample Alteio_BWOrgHeat_89_FD_153248 | JGI IMG/M metagenome (GOLD analysis project Ga0206887, IMG submission 153248) | Enriched cells from forest soil in Barre Woods Harvard Forest LTER site, Petersham, Massachusetts, United States - Alteio_BWOrgHeat_Nextera3 ...
TTTATGATCATGTCCGGTGCAGGAGATTTTACCTTGCAACCGGGTGAATGCCGCGATGTGATGTTCAGCTTCATGCCAATGCTGACAGGAAAATTTTCAGCCACTGTTACACTGCGAACATCGAATGGTGATTTTGCAGATACAATAAAAATTCTCGGCGAAGGTATAGCGCCACAGCTTGCTGTTATGGGAAGTGTGATTGATTTCGGACAAGTGGCGGCCGGATCTTATAAAGATACGACGATCGTCATTGCAATTCAAAACATCGGAAAAACTTCCGTTACTTTTTCTCCTGCCTCGCAGCTCGGTCCGGATGTAAAACAGTTTATCCCACAGAGTGCATCAGGTTTTTCACTTGCTCCGAATGCAACTGAAAGTATCACGCTTCGATTCGCTCCGAAATATATCGGCAGAACATCAGGCAGAATAGCTTATACTTATAACGGACCAAGCTCACCAGCAATATTAAATGTGTATGGTCAAGGTCTTGGCGGACTCGTTTCCATAGCCGATGATTCAGGCTATGCAGGAGATCATAAAAATATTCCGATGGTCTTGGGGAAAGTACCTGTGACTTCCGTGCAATCGGAGGCAACGAATTTTTCTGCAAGGATCGCTTATGATAGAACCGTCCTCTATCTATCAAGCGGAAGTGTGCAGCATGGGAATAGATATGATACGGTAACTATCAGCGGTTCTATCGGAAGCGATAGCATCCTTGCAAATCTTCCATTCGTTGCAATGCTCGGTGATAGCAAGACAAGCCCGATGAATATCGTAGATTTCTCCTGGCTTGATGGAAATGGCAATCCCGCTGACTTTGATGTTGAAACCCAAAGCGGTACATTTTATATGCTTGGCATCTGCCCCGCAGGCGGAGCAAGACTCTATAATCCTGATGGGCAAGTCAGTATGGCTCATATCACTCCGAACCCTGTGAATGGGATGATGCATATTGATATTCAAACCACAGAAATAGGCATCACCAAACTTGCGCTCGTAAATTTGCTGGGAGCAACAGTGGTAACGATCTCAGATTCGGAATTAAAACCAGGAGCACATTCATTCGATATAAATACGAACACGCTTTCCGCAGGAAGTTATTTTCTGATGATGCAGACTCCGACCGTGCGGAGAATGCAAAGGGTGGATGTGGAGAAGTAATATAGTGTTGTCATTTCGAACGGAGCATCGCACGACGAAGGAGTGCGATACGGAGAGAGAAATCTATAAATAAAAATAGATCCTTTAAGTCTCCTTGGAAAGCCATGGAGAAATAATGATCTATTTTATTTATGATTTCTCACGGACTTTACCCTGAGGAACGAATGGGTCTGCCGCTATCGCGTCAGCGTCCGTTCGAAATGACATTGTAAGTTTGAAAAGAAGGACGGACTAAAGTCCGTTCCACTGAAAGAAAAATAAAATATTATTAATGCGAATTCGTTTTTTCCCCTTGATCATCTGCGTTTTTTTTCTGAGCGGAAATATTTTTGCGCAATCAACCGATGAAGGTATCGGCAGAGCTTCGTACGGGATCTTCGGCGATTTTTCTTTGAATTTTCATTCGGCTAATTTTAAGGGATTGCCCGGCGTACCAAGCTGCTGTCCTCGCTATGAAAATGGCACGGGCACCGGACCTGCGCTCGGTGGAATTTATCAAATGCCGCTTTCCAATCTTTTTAATCTGCAGCTTCGCGCAGCGTATCACTCAATAAGCGGAACACTGACGGCTACAGAAGCAACGACCGTTCTGCATAACGGTGTGCCGGAAGTTGGTACCTTCACTCATACGCTCAGCACAGGCCTCTCAACTATTGGTATTGAGCCGATGATAGGCATGCGCGTACTGGGCGATCTTCAGATCAATGTTGGCTTTAGTGCAGGTATCCTTCTTGCGAAAACTTTTGCAGAGCGTGAAGAAATTACCTCCCCTGATGGCGGCGGTACATTCATAGATTCAACAGGTAGTGACAGTCACAGCAGAATTCGAAATGATCTGACAGGTACGATACCAAATACGACTTCATTGCAAGTAGCCGCGATAGGAGGAGTTTCGTATCCGCTTCCGTTAAATGCAGAACGAACGGTAATGCTTGTGCCTGAGATTCTTTATTCTTTTGGGATCACAAAGATCGCATCAGCCTTAACATGGAATGTGAATTCGCTGAGGTTCGGAGTAGCATTAATGTTTTCACCAAAGCCTTTACCTGAGCATGAACGAGAAGAGCACATTGATACAATTCGAATTGATAAGAAGGGAATCAATGCAACAAAATATTTGCGCGGCAAAGAAAGTATTACCATAAATGAAAGTGACCACGACGGCAGGAAATTACTTACCCAATCAGTCACGCGCACCGATACACTTTTTGTCCCGAAATTCCAAACACTGCAAGCCTCCATCACGGCAAATGTCCCGGCAGCAAAATTAGTCATCGAAGAATTTTCATCGACGATCATGACACCGCTTTTGAACTATGTTTTTTTTGAAGAAAATTCATCCGATATTCCACAGCGCTATACCAGATTATATAACTATAATATTGATACGTTCACCATTGCTGATATTCACTCTTCCCAAAAACTATCGACGTATCATCATTTGCTCAATATCATTGCACGGAGATTGTTGGATAACCCTTCTGGAATCATAACATTGACCGGATGCAATCAGGATATTCGCGAAGAAAAAAACAATCTTCAGCTTTCAAGGGAGAGGGCAGAGTCAGTCAAAAATTATTTAACCGATACCTGGAAAATTTCTTCGGATAGAATTAAGATCGAAGCACGTAATCTCTCACTTAAAGCAGCAAATTCCGAAACCGCTGACGGAGCGCAGGAAAATAGGCGTGTGGAAATCACCAGCAACGATCCGAAAATTTTATTTCCAGTTATTACTAATGATACATTGCGGACAGCTAATCCGCCGACCGTTCAATTCAGCCCGACAGCAAATACGGAAGTTGGCTTGCAAAATTGGAAAGTTACGGCAATGCAGGACGGCAAACTGCTCAAGCGTTTTACCGGCGTAGAGAATATGCCTTCCTCTGTCACATGGGACATCGATGCTTCGTCAATGCCGCATATCGGTGGAGAGATCAAGTATATGCTTGTGGTAAAAGATTCTCTGGGAATGCTTGTGACCAATGAACATTCACTTCCCTTCGAGCAAATTACGATCAGAAAAAAACGCGAAGAGCGCCGCGGCGACACGGTGATCAATCGTTTTAGTCTTATTCTTTTTGATATCGGATCTTCGACAATCACTCCGTCAAACGTTTCGATCATTCCGCTTATCAAAGACTATATAAAGCCGCTTTCACAAGTAACTGTTACTGGCTATACTGATCGCTTAGGTGAGGCATCATACAATCAACAGCTATCAGAAAAAAGAGCTGCAACTTTGGCGGCTGCATTAGGCTCAAAGAACATAACGGCAAAGGGTCTTGGACCGACAGACCTCTTTGACAGTTCACTTCCTGAAGGAAGATTATATACAAGAACAGTGGATGTTGAAATTCATACGCCGATAGGAAATTAGAATCTCACCACTTCTCCTGATGAAAGTGACTCTTTGATCGCAAAGGTGACAAGTGTCGTTGCAAGCATAGAATCAAATGGGATCGGAGATGATGTTCCTTTCTTGATCGAATTCAAGAATGCTTCAACTTCTTCTTTATGTCCCTTTCCTTGCCCGTTGACGATCTGCGGTTTTCCTGATCCGCGCCAAAGCTCAAGCTCAGTGAAGTTTTTCATAATGGCAGTTCTTCCTGCGGAGAACACCTGCATCTCTTCTTTCGGAAGAGTCTTATCTCCGTTAGCGATATAGAGAATCGTAGCAACGCTACCATCTTCGTATTCGATGGTGATAGAAATATTATCCTGATCAATTACATCGCTTCTTCCGGATGAAAGTGATTTAGCGACAACGCTTTTGGGAAGTGAATCTCCGGTTAAATATGCAGCAGTATCAATGAAATGGCAAACCTCTCCGATGATTCTTCCTCCTCCGATCTCTTCATCTTGCGTCCAATCGGATGCTTTGACCGCCCCTGCATTGACGCGATAGAAGATCAATTTCGGTTCATTCGGCTCTCCAAAAAATTCTTTTGTTTTGACAACAAGTGGTGAGAATCTGCGATTGAATCCTATCAGCAATGAGGGCTGAGGACTGAGGGCTGAGTATATTCCGGCAATTTTTGTAGCATCTTCAAAATTTAATGCAAGCGGCTTTTCGCAAAAAACATTTTTTCCGGCTTCAAGAGCTTTGCAGATCAGTTCAGCATGGAGATTATGACGTGTTGCAATAAATATGGTATTTACTTCTGCCGACGAAACAACTTCATCAGGATTTGTTGCAGAAGATTTAAAACCGAATTTTTTTTGAGCATCCTGCGCACTTGCCCCCGATTCATTTGCAACGATAACAAGCTCTGCATTTTCTTTTAAGGTCGGAAGCAGGAATCCTTGTGCAAAATTACCGGCACCGATAAATCCTATTTTAAGTGATGAGGTCTGAAGACTGTGGACTGAGTGAACAGACTTCGAATCTCGGACTTCAGGCTTCGGTCTTTCTTCGGGATACGATAACACAATACCCAAAAATCTTTCCTTCGCTTCACCGGCGATCATATCATACGCTCGCTTGGCTTCAGTGATCGGAATGACATGTGTAGTGATCTTCGAAGGCTCGACTTTTTTTTCTGCAAGTAATCTGACAAATTCCTGCATATTGCGGCGTTCAGTCCAACGAACATATCCGATCGGATAGTCAATTCCTTTTTCTTCGTAATCACGTTCATATCTTCCCGGACCATAAGATCGAGAAAAACGGAAATCAAGTTCTTTCAGATAATATTGGTCACGTGGAATATCCATTTTCGTTACACCGACCATGACCACTTTACCACGATCTCTTGCAATTTGTGCTGAGAGTTCGATCGGATCATTTGATCCTGTTGCGGCTGTGATGATTATACTGTCAACTCCGAAGCCATGTGTTAATGATTTGATCTTATCAACAAGGTTATCCGCTTTTCTACTAAAGGCAAAATGTGCATGGCCAGCATTTGCTAAAAGCACATTATCTTCATCAAGATCAATACCGATAACAAAACACCCTGCGGCTTTAGCTATTGCGCAGGTGAGTTGACCGACAAGTCCTAAACCAATAACGGCAACACATTCACCAAAGCGAACTTCTGCCTGACGAACACCTTGCATAGCAATTGCGCCAAGTGTAGTATAGCAGGCATCTTCATAACTTACAGAATCAGGAATTTTTACACATAGATTTTTCAGAACGCTGACAACTTCTGAATGGCTTGCACCTTGCCCGCCGCATGCAACGCGGTCACCGGGCTTAATATCCTCAACATCATCGCTCACTGCGATCACTTCTCCTGCGCAAGAATAGCCCATCGCTTTTTCAGAGTCGAGCTTATTCATCACACGGCTATAGGTCTTCCAAAACCCTTGCTGCTTAATTTCGGCAAGAACTTTTTTTACGTCATCAGGACGGCTCTTTGCTTTTTCCAAAAGCGACGCACGCGCAAGTTCAACGGACATTTTTTCCGTACCGGCAGAGATCAGGCTGGCATAATTACGAACGATAATGCCTGCACGCTTCGGTGCATTCGGTGCATCGACATCACGGACAGTGATCGCGCCGGAGCGCATGGATTGAAGAAGTTGCTTCAAAATGAAATGGTCTAAATAATTAGGCTATTTAACGGCTTATGGTAACTTTTGATTCGTAACCAAAGTTTATTTATACTGTTCAATTCACTTACAAATCATGAAAAAATTCATTCTTTTTCTATTCTTTTTCTGTATTCCTTTACAAATTGTGATGGCTCAGAAAACTGTGACCGATAGCATTCTCTCAGAAGGAGTTATGCGCCACTATCATATCTATATTCCAAAAAATTATATTTCTCGCTCTCCACGCTCTCTTATTATCCATTTACATGGATATTCTTCAAATGCCTTGCTTGAAAAAAGCTATACCAACTATATGCCCATTGCTGATACGGCAGGGTTTCTCGTAGTCTATCCCGAAGGCACGGTAGATTCGCATGGTTATCAATACTGGACTGCAGGAATTCCGGATTTACCAACAACTCCTGATGATGTAGCATATATTTCCATGCTTATTGATACACTACATACACATTATAATATTGATCTTAAGAGAATTTATGCCTCTGGTTTAAGTAATGGCGGGTATATGTGTTACCAACTTGCCTGGAAACTTCCAAATAAGATCTCGGCCATTGCATCGGTTTCAGGAAGTATGGCAGCTCTTGAATTTGCAAAATGCAAACCTACTCAAGCTGTTCCGGTCTTGGAAATTCACGGAACAGCAGATCAAACCGTTCCGTACACCTCATCGGCATTAAGCACAGATATTGATACATTGTTGAATTTTTGGGCAGTGAGTGACGGATGTATTCCTTTACCGGGAATAACAAATCTTCCCGATATTGATAAATCTGATGGAACAACTGTCATTCATTATGAGTGGTCAGCAGAGCTCAAAAGCACATCATGTGAACTTTATAAGATCGTCAGTGGCACACATCTTGATTGGCCTGGAGCAGGAAATGGAAACAATGGAGACTTTAGTGCTTCGGCAGTGATCTGGCAATTTTTTAATAAATTTCAGAATCAGACTGCAGAGGTGAAGTCAGTAAGTAATAGCGTACCTTCATTTAGTTTTTATCCTAATCCTTGTTCAGATATTTTGCAAATTGGCAGTGATTCTCCCGGTAGGACTTTTATTGTTGATATGATGGGAAGAAAATTGATTACCAGCAGCGAAAAAACTATAAATGTCCATTCCCTCACACCAGGATGCTATCAACTACTTTTCGAAGTTAATGGAAAAATAAGTACAGGAAAATTCATAAAATTCTAATTATGAATCGTTACCTTCTTCGTTGTTGCATCATAAACAGTTGAGTATGTCACAAGATTTGCTTGTGACGGTCCTTGTGTTACCTGGCCAGTCAAATTGAATGTCGAGCCATGGCAAGTGCACGTAATGACACTTTGTTGTTGAACCATGCTGCTACCTCCACAATTTTGATGGGGGCAGATTAGAAGTAACGTTATATATGTCGTTGCACTTTGACGAACGATAAGAAGTGAATTTCCGTCAGGAGTTGTCGTACGAAGAGCTGTATTATTTTGTGTTAACGATGTTACATCGACTGCGATATTGAATGGAGCAACTGATGAACCCGGATCCGTTGCACTGGAGCAGCTATTAATTATCGGAGTCATAAATCCTATTACTGCTACGCCAGCTAAAGTCTGCCCGCAGATCTTTAAGAAATCGCGTCTTGACTGAAATTCTTCGTTATGCTCTATCCTTAATTCTCTCATAAGTATTCATTTTCTTAATAAAACAAATCATCTCCTTTACTTATGAGAGTATTTAGTGATCGTTGTTTCATCCGGGACAATGAATAAGAATTCATGGTACTGAATTCATGAGAGGAGTGTCATGACCTCAAAGTTAAAGTATTGACGATTACTTCAAAGCCTCTCTGAAATAGGCAATAGTTCTTTTAAGTCCCTCTTTCCTATCAACAGTGGGCTTCCATCCCAGAAGAGATTTGGCAAGAGTAATATCCGGCTGGCGGACCTGAGGATCATCTTGAGGAAGAGGTTTGAAAATGGTCTCGCTTTTGGATTCAGGGATCATAGCTTTGATTTCTTTTGCAAGTTCAAGCATTGTCACTTCATCGGGATTCCCGATATTTACCGGGTTGGAATATTCTGACATCAGTAATTTATAAATGCCATCGACGAGATCACTCACATAACAGACACTTCTCGTTTGTGAGCCATCACCGAATACCGTGATGGGATCATTGCGCAACGCTTGTGTAATGAATGCAGGGATAGCTCTGCCATCTTCAATACGCATACGTTCACCATAGGTATTAAATATACGAATTATCCGCGTCTCAAGTCCGTGATAACGGTGATATGCCATTGTCAGTGCTTCAGCAAATCTCTTTGCCTCATCATATACTCCCCGAATACCAATGGGATTTACATTACCCCAGTATGTTTCAGGTTGTGGATGGATTGCAGGGTCACCATACGTTTCGCTTGTTGAAGCAAGTAAGAGACGCGCATTCTTCACCTTCGCCAATCCAAGAGCTTTATGCGTACCAAGCGAACCAACTTTCAACGTTTGAATAGGAAGCTTCAAATAATCAATTGGTGACGCCGGAGAAGCAAAATGTAAAATATAATCAAGGGGTCCGCTGACATGAATAAAATTCGTTACATCGTAGTGAACGAAAGAAAAATTTGTCTTGCCTATCAAATGACCTATATTATTCGTCGACCCCGTGACCAAACTATCCATACAGATAACTTCATGGCCTTCAGCGACAAATCTGTCACATAAATGACTTCCGAGAAATCCGGCCCCGCCGGTAATGAGAGTTCTTGGCATTGTATTATAATTTTTTAAAAACTATTTTATTAAAATACATTTTATTTTTTAAACTTGGGAAAAGTATTATCTTCTTCCGATTCCATAGTAGGCAAATCCATGTTCGCGCATTTTCTCAGGATCATAAATATTCCTTCCGTCGAAGATAACTTTATCTTTTAGTGTTGATACAAGAAGATCAATATCAGGATTCCGGAATTCATTCCATTCGGTAACGATAATAAGCGCATCGGCCCCTTCCAACGCTTTCATATTTTTACGCCGATACTGAAGTGAATCAGATTCAGGGAGAACTTTCATCATCCCCGGAATTGCAACGGGGTCACTTGCCTGAACTTTTGCTCCATGCTCAAGCAATGCTGCGATCACTTCAACTGAAGGTGCATCCCGTATATCATCAGTCTTTGGCTTAAATGAGAGTCCCCAGACTGCAAATGTTTTTCCGGAAATATTTCCGTTATAATGTGTAAGGATTTTTTCTACTAAAACTTTCTTCTGTTTATAATTTACTTCCTGAACTGCTTTCAGTGTTTTAAATTCATACCCATTATCTTCCGCCGTCTTGATAATTGCACTTACATCTTTTGGAAAACAACTTCCACCAAAACCAACTCCGGGGAAAAGAAATTGCGGACCAATACGTCCGTCAGAACCAATGCCTTTGCGCACATTATCTACATCTGCTCCAACCCTATCACAAATATTTGCGATCTCATTCATGAATGAAATTCTGACTGCAAGCATAGCGTTTGCGGCATACTTTGTCAGCTCTGCGCTTTTTTCATCCATGATGTAAATCGGGTTTCCTGTGCGAACAAAAGGCTCATACAGTTCTTCCATTACTTCTATCGCTTCGGGACTTGAAGAACCGATCACGATTCTATCGGGCTTTAGAAAATCCTGGACAGCAGCGCCTTCTTTCAAAAATTCCGGGTTAGAAACTACTTCAACTTTTATTTTAGTCTCTTTGTCAAATATTGCCTTGACCTTTTCTGCTGTACCTACAGGAACGGTTGATTTATTAACGATCACTTTCGGCTCAGTCACTATTTTCGCTAATTGCTTCGCCACTGTCATCACCCGCGAGAGATCGGCAGCACCATCCGCTCCTTGGGGAGTTGGAAGTGCAAGAAAAATTACTTTAGCATTTACTACTGCCTCCTGAATATCTGTCGTAAACTGAAGCCTACCTTCCTGCACATTGAAACGGACGATCTCTTCAAGACCTGGTTCATAGATCGGAATTACTCCTTTTTTGAGTGCATCGATTTTTTCTTGTGCAATATCCATACAGGTAACATGATTTCCTGTTTCGGCAAATCCTGCACCGGTCACTAAACCTACATATCCTGTTCCGATAATTGCTACGTTCATTCGATGGTATTTATTATTATTTCCAAGCTTACGGCTTTTTGTACTACGATCTTGGGTTCATACAACTTCGGTTATGAGTACTTTGTTCTGTTATTTCTAAAGTTTTTCTGAGCTATTCTTTTTTCCCCAATTCTCTTTATTCTTCAAACTTCTATTTTAAATACATTTAAATACAGGTTATTTTAAAGGGTGTTGAAATGTCAATAAGATTTAAAAAACTATAAAAAGAGACGATTTTCACTACGAGAAGCCAATATAACAAGTTATCCAGTATATTGTTCGTATGTGGAAGGGTAATAACTCATCCACAGCTAAAGTTATAATCTACAGACTATCCACTGATCACAAAAGATGCTAACATTTCTGTGCATTTGATTCACATTAAAGTCTGAATAAATAATTTTTATCCTGATATTGCCAAGAAGTTTGTAACTTCGTGTGGAAAAACTTCTAACTTTATTCTATTATGAAATTACTGACACTGCATAAAGTGCTGATATCTTTTGCCTTGGCATTCTTTCTTTTCTTTGGAGTCAGAGAAATTTTCAGAGAGGGTGGAAATATCATTATTGCAATTCTTGTTCTTATCCTCGCTTTTGGGGTAAGTTTTTATTTTGTCTGGATTCTTCGAGGAGGGTATGAGAAGAAAAAAATAGAAAATTAAGATAAATTACTTGTCGACAACAACAGTTGGTAATTCGGGAATACCATATTTTGCGTCAACCTTTTTCCCAACTTTTACAAACGTACGAAACGAATCTCTTCTTGGTAATTTTTTGTTCCCTACATTATAGAAGTTGTTTATAAATTATAGGAAAGAAAATGTATGTATGATCCAGTGATGGTACAACCGATGCGAGATGAAGTGACTCGGTTGGGTATGAAAGAAATGCGCACTGCTGAAGATGTTGATCAGGAACTTGCAGCATCAGGTACGGCATTTGTGTTTATAAATTCAGTTTGCGGCTGCGCAGCAGGTGGCGCAAGACCTGCACTGAAACTTGCATTACAGCATTCAAAAAAGCCTGATCGCATTACCACAGCATTTGCAGGTAATGATGTTGAGGCTGTTGCGAGAGCTCGCTCATATTTTACCGGCTTTCCGCCATCATCACCGCAATTTGCCATTATTAAAGACGGCAAACTTGCATGGATCATGGAGCGCTGGCAGATCGAAGGCAGAGCGCCGGAAGCTATCGCAGCAGAATTAGTAAAAGTCTTTGATGCAATCTAAAGGAGAAATTTATTGAAAAAAATTACCGCGACTAATCTCGCGGAATTTTTTTCCTCTAAAATAATGTCGTTTTTGGTATGATTTTTGTATAGTTAGGAAATTTCAGGAATGCTTCAGCTTCGGCAAAAAATGGGAATGCAGCAGAAGATGACACCTCAACAGGTGCAATATCTGAAGCTACTCCAAACTCCCGCCGCCGAACTTGAAGCAAAGATCAAAGAAGAATTAGATGAAAACCCGTTGCTCGAAGAAGTGTCCGATGAAGAGCAGCAGCAATCCGAAAACGAAATAACCGAGCCGATCGCCCAATCATCATTACAAGCGGCAACGGAAACAGATACTACCCCTACCGAGCAAACCGATCGTAGTAACGATTATACGCTCGAAGATTTCATGAACGATGAGACTGAAGGATTTAAGGCTCCGCGCATCTCGCGTTCTGAAGACGATGATGAAAACTCCGAGCGCTTTCAGCAGGCTTCCGAAGAAAGTTTTACCGAGTCACTTCTGGCGCAACTCTCTCTCTTAGAACTTTCACCACGTATGCGAGTTCTTGCTGAAGAGGTCATCGGCTCACTTGATGAAGATGGTTATCTCCGCGAACCTCTCGATCAGATCGTACGGGATACCAGTATTTATTTCGGTGAGGAATATACGGAGACAGAAAGTGAAAAATTATTGAAGCGCATTCAGAAGCTTGACCCGATCGGCGTCGCTGCGAGAAATTTGCAGGAGTGTTTGATAGTTCAGCTTGAAGTGATTCATGATCATTCGCCTGCGCGTGAACTTGCTTTACTGATACTACACAGTTTTTATGAGCATTTTGTAAAGAAGAATTACCAGATCCTTGCAAAGAAGCTCTCACTCGATGTGCATGATTTAAAGCCTGCTATCGATATGATCCAGCGGCTCAATCCAAAGCCTGGTGCGCCTTCGCGCCCTGCTTCCGAAAGTACCCGGTACATAACCCCAGATTTTTATATTGAGAAAACTCCTAACGGAAATGATTTTGTCATTACCCTGAATGAACGTGGTATCCCAACGTTGCGAGTGAATGCCGCATATAAAGAACTCGCAAAAAAGAAAGGTGTAAACGGCGCCAAGCCTTTGCCCGATGATGCAAGGGAATTCATCAATAAGAAATTCGAAGCGGCAAAATTTTTCCTGATGGCGATCTACCAGCGCCGCGAAACGTTGCTTCGTGTCATGACGGCCATCGTTCACCGCCAACATGAGTTCTTTGTCAACGGTGAGAAATTTTTAAAGCCGATGATCTATAAGGCAATTGCTGAAGATATTGGAATGGATATCTCAACTGTTTGTCGTGTCGTCAACGGAAAATATTGTCAATCGGACTATGGCGTGTTCGAACTAAAATATTTCTTCAGCGAAGCCATTCCTCTGGAAGGCGGCGAAGGTGAATCGGTTTCAAATAAAGTGGTTAAAGCAAGGATCAAAGAATTAATAGAATCCGAGAACCCCGGTAAACCTTTCAATGACGATCAACTTGTCGAACTTCTGCGCGCCGATAGCTACGAACTTGCCCGCCGCACCGTTGCCAAATACCGCGAGCAAATGCATATTCCTGTTGCAAGAATGCGAAAGAAGATCGTATAATAGCATCATCTAAATACCCATCATGGTTCAGAAAATTTGTGTTGTTCTTTTTTTTCTCACTTGCGTATTCTTCTCTGTTGCAAACTGTCAAGTCCTTACTGGTCTTGATGAACTTGTAGCCAATAAATATTCACAGCTTAAAGGAAAAAAAGTTGGCTTTATTGCTAATAAAACTTCCGTGACTTCAAGCGGCGAATTTGCGCCTTCTCTTTTTACAAAGCAAAAAGTATGTAAGCTTGTTGCTCTTTTTTCTCCGGAGCATGGCTTTCTTGGTGAGCGCAAGGCGGGTGTAAAGAGCGATGTTGAAGAGAAGTATGAAGGAGTGCCAGTTTATTCTCTCTACGGCACAACCCGTAAGCCGACGAAGAAGATGCTCAGCGGAATTACAACTCTTGTCTTTGATATACAGGATATAGGCTTGAGGCCTTATACCTATCTATCAACTATGATCTATACAATGGAAGCGGCGGCAGAAAATAATATTGAGTTTGTCGTGCTCGATAGACCGAACCCGCTATCGGGAGAACGCATCGAAGGAAATATTATTGATACATCGCTGATCTCCTTTGTAGGAGTGATACCAATTCCTTATCTTCATGGTATGACTCTCGGTGAGTTAGCCCAAATGGCAAAAGGTGAGAGATGGTTTCGCGGAGCGGAGAAGTTAAAACTTTCTGTCATTAATATGTCAGGATGGAAACGCAAGATGTATTGGAGCGAAACAGGTTTAAAGTGGATTCCGCCAAGCCCAAACATTCCGACATCTGAAAGCGCTGTTGGATGTGCTATGCTTGGAGCTATCGGTGAACTTGGTAATCTCTCTGTCGGTATCGGCTCCGATCTGCCGTTTCAACGCATTGGCTCGAAGTTAGTCCAACCGCAATTCTTAGAACAGGCAGTGCAGTCATCATTGCCAAAAGGTATTTTAGCAAAGAGAGAAGATTACACAGTTCCGTTTGCTGATAGCAGCAAAACTTTTTTAGGGATGAGAATTGAGCTACCTAAGAATATTTCTTCTGTTGACAGGCTCTATGGTTTTGAATTTTCCATTCTGAAAAAACTTCTGGCAGATTCCGTCTTTGCAAAGTCCTTCAGGGCATTACCAATGAGCACTCAGAAGATGTTCGAGAAAGTTACGGGTGTCCATAACTTTGCTCAGCTTTTTACGTCTGATAAGGTCACTCATACACTCGCAGCCGATGGATCGAGCCATATAACGAATCAGGTCGAAGGCGAGATGGCGTATTGGTATATGGATGAGTCATTTTTCCGCACGACAAGAAAAAAATATTTGCTTTACAACTAAGATGTCAGAAGAACAATTTACGTACCAGCCCGGCGTTTGCAATATCGATAACACCGGCGTTCGGATGAGGAAGCGGCTTGGCTATCTGGCACTTATCGGCGGAGTGATCTCAATGATACTGTTATATTACTTTCATTACAACTCAGTATTTCGGGCAATTATCGGAGTGGGATTCGGGTATTCTACGTCTCTGAATTTTTTACAGGCAAAGGAGCATTTTTGCGTAATGAATGCCGCAAAGAGAACGTATGAAACCTCACTTGTGAAAACGAAAATAACGGACGATATCTATAAGGACCTGGATAAGAAAAAGATGCGCAACATAGTTTGGAAAGCGATCCTTTTTGCCGCGCTCGGAGGATCCCTTGGGCTATTGCCGTTATGATTTGTTCGCAGCCTTCTTTTTATCAGCCCATACATCTTTGTAACAGATGTAGATGATACCTGCCATACCAGCTAACATTCCAAGAAAGAAAATAAACATTGGTTTTTTTTTGCTTTATTAATCTGAGTGAAGATAACGATTAGGGTAAAGAATTAGTTTTCGGGAATTATCGTCTCCAAATCCCCCCAATAATATATCCTGAAGAAAGTACCAGCGCCATAGCAATCACACGGTAGATCCACATCCAGGTTTGAACACTTGCGCCTTTATCACCAAGCGAAGCTGCATGGTCACGCATATAGATGCTTTCGATATAGGCAAAAATTGCTCCGATGAAGAAGATAATAACAATAACTACACGCGGTAGCAATTCTTTTGCTGTCAAATCCGGATTAACGTGATGTGATCTTCAGCGGTGTGCCGATAGGCTGTCCATTTAAGAACAGGCGAACAAAATAAAATCCAGGAGTTTTGATCGCAAGCGGAATTTCATGCATGCCGCTTTCTTCATAGCCTGTAACGATGCGATCGGTTTCTCTTCCGAGAGCATCAACTACAGCAAGCTGAACATCGCCTTCAGTTTTTAACTCAAAACGAATATTCGTATTCGAGATGAATGGATTCGGATAAGATGAAAGAGAACTTACCAAAATTGGTGCAGTTGGGACGGATGTTTTTGTAGTTGTGTCTTGTACAAGAGCAACGGCATCTACAAGGTAACTTTTTGAATGAGTCATAGAACCCGGATCAACAGGATCAGCAAGACTAAGTTCTATATACGCATAATCTCTGTTTGGAACGGTGATAACATTAAGCCCGTCCCCAAGGATAAACCTCTTTGATGTAATCAATGTACCTGTGAGATCATCAAAAATATTAAAGGTAACCTGACCTGCGGAAGTATCAACAGTCTTATCAGTTTCGCCCCATATCAAAAGAACCGAGTTTGCTTTGATCGGGATAATATCGTTGTGGTGACTATTCATAAATGAAAGATCGAGTAATGCGCCATTTGTAAATGTGGCGAATTGTTTGTCGTATTTTCCCAAAGCTGCCTTTGCCTGAACATCACTAAGTGCATAGACTTGATAAATGGAATCCGCATATACCGAATCAACCTTCGGACCGGTTGCATGGGCGTCTTTTGAAGTAAAGAAAAGGGGAGCAAGTAAAACAAGCGCTATCAAGTATTTCATGGGCACAAAAAATGATAAGTGAATCTATAACAGAATAACCCCCGATACCCTCCAAAAGTTACGCCTTGGGCTGTGGAATTTTTGAAAAAAATGTATGAAGGGTTTCCCATTGGCGCTCCATATCCTCAGAAACCATCTTAATATCGGCAAGAACGGGCATAAAATTCGTATCGCCATTCCATCTGGGGACAATATGCCAATGGAGGTGGTCGTCAATTCCCGCACCTCCGGCTTTGCCCAAATTCATTCCGATGTTAAATCCATGAGGATGTGATAATTCTTCCAGGGCGATCTGCGCATCTTGAAGGAGCTTCATACATTCTGCAAGCTCTTCAGGAGTAAGTGAGGCGAACTCTGCCGTATGGCGCTTCGGTACGACCATCATGTGGCCGCTGTTATAAGGGTAGAGATTCATGATGACGAAAGCAAGTTTTCCGCGATAGATCACTAAGCGGTCTTTATCTTCATTAGCTTTCATCGCCGAGCAAAAAACGCATTCGGATTTTTCTTTATCTCCGCTGCCTTTGAAGGTCTCGATATATTTGCTTCGCCAGGGTGAGAATAGCCGGTCCATAATGTTCTTAGTTAGCAGTTGCTCCGGCTTTTCGTTTTGCCATAAACTTTTTCAGCGTTGCATTGCCAAATAGCCCCTGCGGACGTGAGATCATTAAGACGATCAGAAGCAGTGAGTAAATGATCATGCGGTATTCAGAGAATTCGCGCAGTGCTTCCGGCAATATCGTCAGCAAAATTGCAGCAAGGATCACGCCATACGTAGAACCCATTCCGCCAAGGATAACCATGACGACGATCTCAATAGATTTCAGGAAGGTGAAATTATCGGGTGTGATGTACTGAATGTAATGCGAGAACAGTCCGCCGCCGATGCCGGCAAAAAAAGCACCGATCACAAACGCTTTTACTTTGAAACGTGTCGTGTTAATTCCCATTGCCTCTGCCGCCACTTCATCATCACGCACAGCAAGGAAGCCTCTGCCATAAGTGGAGTTAATGACATTTTCCACGAAGTAAATCACGACAAGCGCAATGCCATACACCCATAAAAATGTTGCAAGCTGCGGCACTGCAAAGCCCCTGGCACCACCAACATAACTTGTTCCGGCGATCTTGAAATCTACGTTCTGAATAATTACACGAATGATCTCATTAAAACCAAGCGTAACGATAGCAAGGTAATCACCGCGAAGCCGTAAGCTTGGAATGCCTACAACAAGTCCTGTCAGTGCTGCAAAAAGACCGCCGCCAAGAAGTGCGATGGCGAGGACTATTACACCCGATGTTCCATCAGGTGACATTCCATGTGTTGTAAGATACGTAGATATAATTGCTGCAACATACGCACCGACTCCCATGAACCCCGCATGACCAAGCGAGAACTGCCCGGTGAATCCGTTGATCAGATTCAAACTCGTCGCCATCGTAATATTGATGCCGATGAAAATGATCACCGTCAGATAGTACGGGTCCATGTGCCCCATGACCTGGGCAAGCCCGGCAAGGACAGCAAAAACAAGAAGAAATGTAAATTGCGGTTTCAAATTATTGCAAGGGTTCTATTGAATGAAGCGATTCATTCTTACGGTTTCTTTCCCAATTTTCCATAAGTTCTTTTTTATGTTGAAGAGCCCATTCCGTAACAAGACCCATTACTCTTGGTGGTAATGAACCTGCAATAATAGTGACATCTTCAATTCGGATCAACGCTTCTGATTCTGCATACTCCGCATGAAAGTGTGGCGGATTATGCTCGTTGTAGTACATCCAAATAATGATCCCGAAGAATCACTAATTTGCGGCATACATCGGTTCGTGTTCTTGTCTCCACTCTTCAAATGATTTGCCAATGAGTTGAAGATAGATGTTATCTGAATCTATTTCTAGTTCTTCATCCCATACAATGGCATGATTGAGTGGATTGATATGAACACTTTCAAAAGATACAAGCCCATCCCACTTTTTGAAAATCCCTTTTCCTTGTAAATGTGTAAGATCAATTTCACCGCTTATTCCATCGGCAAAAAGTATCCATATCTTCCGGTTGCCGACAGATTTTACTTCTATTGGGTTTACAATTAATGCCATGTCATTACAACAACAGACTACTCGCTTTTCGTTTATTCTCAAAGATCCTTTAAAAATCCCTGAAATCCGGGTTATACTTTCTCCGCCTCGTTCTTTCCCATAATGCCACTTGGTTTGAAGATCAGGATGCCGATCAGGATTGCAAAGACGATAGCATCACGGTAGGTGGATAGGAATGTACCGGCGATGAATGTCTCAACAATGCCGATGATAAATCCGCCGATCGCTGCGCCGGGGATATTCCCGATGCCGCCAAGCACTGCTGATACGAAAGCTTTCAGTCCCGGCATGATACCCATCAGCGGATCAATGCTCGGATACTGGGCTGCATAAAGCACTCCGCCTGCTGCTGCCAGAGCGGAGCCTATCATAAACGTAAAAGTAATTACGCTTGAGATATTTATTCCCATCAAACTTGCAGCCTGCTGGTTGAAGCTCACGGCACGCATCGCTGTTCCGATCTTTGTCTTTAAGACAACAACTCGTAAGATCAGCATGAGTGAAAGTGAGGTGATGATCACCACAACCTGTACTGTATTAATAGTGATGAGGCTGGATTTGAAAAGCGGAGCTGATGAGATGATAGCCGGAAAGCCGCGGGGCGTAGCACCGAAAAGAAGCTGTGAAAGATATTCCAGAAAAAGCGATACGCCGATAGCAGTGATAAGCACTGCAAGCTTCGGACGGATACGTAACGGGCGATAAGCAAGGAATTCTATCGTTGCACCTAAGATGGCACAAAATGTCATAGATACAAGAAAGATAATGATCGCTGCCGGCACCGAGCCGATTGGGAAGAACTTGCTCACCGTATTCGCCGTATAGTACGCTACGAAAGAACCGACCATAAATACGTCGCCATGCGCAAAATTAATAAAGCGCAATACGCCATATATCATCGTATAGCCAAGGGCGATCAGCGCATAAATTGCGCCAAGCGAGATGCCGTTAACAAGCTGTTGTAGTATTTCTCCCATTAAGTGTCAAAGTCTGAGAGGCAAAAATACGTTGTCTTAAGTATAATTTTATGAGATTCAAAAGATTTACGTGATATTCCCTCAATCATATTAATCGAAATTATCACTTAAAATTACTCTGTTAATGAAGTGCTTGCTTCACAAATCCTCCCGCCTCCGTCAACTTTGCTTTTGCATCATTTGCGTTCAGACCTAATTTTTTCATAACTATGGCAGTCTTCACATGATTGGCTGCGGATTTCAGCGCCTCGGCTGCTTCATCGTAGGTACAGCCAGTTGCCATCATGATAATTTTCTTTGCGCGCTCGGTGAGCTTTTGGTTGGTAAGCTGCAAGTCCACCATCATATTTTCAAACGCTTTTCCGAGGCGTATCATCGTAGTGGTGGTGATCATCGTCAGCACCATTTTCTGTGCGATCGCTGATTTCATGCGGGTTGAACCCATCAGTACTTCCGGACCAACGACAGGACAAATTGATTCAAAGAGATAGCTATGATCAACAGACTCTCTGGGATTTGTGGTAACAAGTACGGCTGTGGATTTTAGATCATACGCTTTTTTTAATGCACCCAAAACGAAAGGGGTGCGCTTGCTTGCGGCGATTCCGATGACCATATCTTTTGGTCCGACTCGCTGCAACGCCACTTCCAATGCTCCGCGGTCGTCTTTATCTTCTGCTCCTTCTTGCGAACGGAAGACCGCTTCGTTACCGCCGGCGATAATTGCCTGCACCATTGCAACCGGTGTACCGAAAGTCGGGGGGCATTCAGCCGCATCTATGACGCCCATTCTGCCACTCGTCCCCGCTCCGACATAAAACAGCCTGCCGCCGCCGCGAAGTAATTCGGTAAGTTTTTCGCAGACTTTTTCGATGTGCGGAATCTCTGCTTTTACTGCTCCTGCAACCTTAGCGTCTTCGTCATTGATGAGCTGAAGTATTTGTGTAACACTTAACTCATCTAAATTCATGGAGTTAGGGTTGCGCTGCTCTGTTGCCAGGTCGTTTAATTCATTAAAAAGGTCAATACTCACAATATTTTTGAAACTTTATAGTTAATATCCCGTATAATACGTCATACCTCAAATAATGGATGAGGTTTCCATGTGGAACACTAATTCAATGCTCCCATCAAAATTGAAATGTCTGTCGGTGCAACTCCCGGAAGTCTTGAAGCCTGCCCAACTGTTTCAGGGCGGACTTTCTCAAATACTTCCCGTGCTTCCGTACTTAAAGCCTGAAGATTCCTGAACACAAAATTTCTTGGTATCGAACGCTCTTCGCTCAGTTTGAATCGCGCAATTTGCTGGCGATGCTGCTTCACATATCCTTCGTATTTTATTTCAGTATCTGCTAATTGAAGGAGTAAAGGCTCATTCAGCATTGCTTTGGTAAAATCCGTTTGGTTTTCTGATCTCTTTAATAGCTCCACAATACTTATATTTTGACTTACAATATATGAACGTGCAGATTGCCTTACAAGTGGATTAACAGATGCCACAACTTTTTCAGTATCTGCCCAGGTAAGAAGCTTATGTAATAGCCCCTTCTTCTCTACGAATTTCTGATAGTCCTCATCATTGATCAAACCAAACTCCTTTGCTTTATCTGATAACCTGAGATCGGCATTATCCTGTCGCAAAAGTAATCGGTACTCAGCACTGGAAGTAAAAAGCCTATAAGGTTCTTCCTGAGTCTTATTAATAAGATCATCTATAAGGACTCCGATATATGCTTCATCTCTACGAATAATAAAATCAGGTAAACCTTTAATTTTACAAGAAGCATTTACACCGGCAACTAAGCCTTGTGCCCCCGCTTCTTCATAACCTGAAGTGCCATTTACTTGCCCAGCAAAATAGAGGCCTTCAACGAATTTACTTTCCAAAGTATGGTAAAGTTGGAAGGCAGGGAAGTAATCATATTCCACTGCATAACCCGGTCGAAGCATTTCAACATTCTCTAATCCTGGAATGGTCCTAAGTGCAGTAAGCTGAACATCAGCCGGAAGGCTGGTAGAAAATCCATTGACATAGACTACATCTCCATCTGCTTCTTCAGGTTCAAGGAAAATATGATGCTGAGTCTTTTCCGGGAAGCGCGTAATCTTATCTTCTATAGAAGGGCAGTACCTCGGACCCTTACCCTGAATCCTACCGGAAAACATTGGTGACTCCTCGAATCCCTTTGCAAGTTCGGCATGGGTTACTTCCGAAGTATAGGTAATGTAGCAATGGATCTTGTTCTGAGTCTTAAAATCTGTCCGTAAAGAAAAAGGTGTAAGGTCTTCATCTCCTGCCTGAATCTCAAGATTGGAAGTATTGATGCTCTTTAATGAAACTCTCGGGGGAGTACCTGTCTTAAGCCTGAACGTTTGCAATGATAATGCACCATCAGGTTCGGTCTTTAATGAAGTAGGCTCTTCACCGAATCTTCCACCAATAGTCTGCTTCATGCCAGTATGCATAACTCCATTAAGGAATGTACCAGCAGAGATGATGACAGCCTTTGATGCAAGTTTGGTACCATCAGCCAAAACAACTCCTTTTACTTTACCGCTATCAATCCAAACTTTTTCAACCCTTGCTTCATAGATAATTTCCGGGTCTAATTCGCGAAGCTTCCTTTGGGCAATTAATGGATACTGACTTCTCGATACCTGTGCCCTCGGCGACCAAATCGCCGGACCTTTAGACTTATTAAGCATTTTAAAATGCAATGTGCATTCATCTGCGATCTCTCCCATCAATCCACCAAGTGCATCGATCTCTTTAACAACTTGTCCTTTTGCCGTTCCACCAATGGCGGGGTTGCAGGAAAGCTCACCGACTTTATCGACATGAAGAGACAGGAGGCGGACTTTCAGCCCCATTCTCTGAGCAGCGGCAGCAGCTTCAATGCCTGCATGGCCGCCACCGACGACAATAATATCAGCAAAAAAATGTTCCACGTGGAACGAAGTTAAAAAGAATAAATAAAAATATTAAATTAGGAATAATAACTATTTTCCTATGCACATTTTTTGAAATATATAGTTAAGGCTCTCTTCACCTGAGCCTAACCCCAACAATGAGGCAATAGTATCTGCGGATTCTTTGAAATCCTCGGCAACGAGAGCGATATCTCCAAGTGAGAGTATTTTCTCAAGCTTTATTAACACGTGATGAATAAGGCTTCGTTCGGAATCGGAAATGGAATAGCCGGAGTATTGAGAATCAAATTGTATTAAATGCTTGCGAAGAAGATCAATTAATTCTTTCAGACCTTCGCCCGTCCTAGCAGAAATTGAAAACCCATTTGGGAAATGATCAAGATCGGATTTATTATGAATTAGTATTTCACCTTCGGAAGCAATAGCAGTGCGGCTTTCAGGGGAGGTGATCCGAAGTGTCAGGTCTGCTTCTTCCGTTGCAGTTTTGCCGAGAGCTATTCCTTTTGATTCAATTTCTTCGTTCGCTTCACGAAGTCCCGCAGTATCAATGAGCTTTATGCGAAAGCCATCGATGATAATAAAAGCCTCAAGATAGTCGCGCGTTGTGCCGGGAATATCGCTGACAATGCTGCGTTCATATTTCAAGAGCGCATTAAAAAGGCTGCTCTTGCCTACATTCGGCGGACCCACAAGTGCCACAGAGTAGTACCCTTTGTTTGCAGCCTTCGTTGATGCTTGGTCAATATACAATTTCAGAGAATTCCGAATCTCTGAAAGTTGCCCTTCTAATCCGTCAATTTGTACAAGATCGGAATCGCCGAAATCAATTTGTGCATTGACTTGTGCAAGTAATGAAATGATCTGTTCATAGATCTCTCTGACCTTCAGATATTTATTCGCAACAAGTGATTCAGCTTTTGTCAGGGCACGTTCACTTGAAGCATCAATGCGAAGCGAAACAATTTCAAGCTGTTCAAGCGATATTTTTCCGTGCATGAATGCACGCCGTGAAAACTCTCCTGCCTCTGCAAGCCGCGCCCCGCTTGACTGTAGGAGGTGTTGTAAGAGATCAACGATAAGAACAGAACCATGTGTATGAATTTCTACAAGGTCTTCACCGGTAAATGAATGTGGTGTCCGAAAAACAGTTACTAGGACATCATCAAATATTTTTCCTTCAGCATCAATGAGATTTACATAGATAGAGTCGCCACCTCGCGCAGTAAAAAGTTTGCCCGGATCGCTCAGAGTTTTTGCAGCAATTCGTATAGCATCATTTCCTGTAATACGCATAACGGCGATCGCGCTCTTTCCCGGAGGCGTCGAAAGCGCACAGATCGTATCGTGAAGAGTTGTCAGTGACATAAAATTGGTTTATGGAAACAATCCCATAGAAGTTTTGTGCCTTTTCAATGATAGACAATTAATTCTCGATTGTTTCGTATTTTTGCTTTCTATGCCGCACGACATCTTCATCTCATATTCATCGAAAGACAAAGAAAAAGCTGATCAGCTTTCCGAGCTGCTTACCTCTGCCGGACTTGCCGTGTGGATCGATCAATCAGGAATTGATTTAGCTACAAGTTGGTCCGGAGAAATTGTAGATGCGATCGAAGGGTGTAAAGCATTTGTGGTTTTACTCTCTCCGAATTCGATTGAATCGCACAATGTGATAAAGGAAGTTTCTCTTGCCGCAGAAAAGAAAAAGAAAATACTTCCTATTGATTTAGAACCAGTCGCATTATCTCGTGATCTGCAATATCATCTCGCCGGTATACAGCGCGCTCCGATAATGAACATTGACACCATCATCCGCGCTCTCGGTAAGCTTGGCTTGCAAGCAACGCAAGCTCCGACGCTCAAGCTTGTGAAGGAATCTGATTCACGCAAGAGTTTGATGATACTCCCGTTTCAAGACTTATCACCGACAGGCGATAATAGCTGGTTCGCCGATGGAATTGTCAGCGAATTGATACAAGCGCTGTCAAATGTGAAATCCCTGCTTGTCACAGACGCACAAACGACAAAAGACTTCAAACGGTATCAGGGCACATTGCCGAACTATGCCAAAGAGATGAGAGTCCGGTATTTTGTCGAAGGGGATGTGAGAAAATTCGGTGATCAGATAAAGGTTAATTCGCGTCTTCTCGATATTGAAACCGGCGATCACCTCTGGCAGGATTCGCTTAAAGGTACGATGGATGATATCTTCGACATTCAGGAAACGGTTGCAAAAAAAGTTGTGGACGGACTGCATATTATCCTTACAAAAGAAGAAGAGGAAAAGGTTGCGAAGAAACCGACTGAAAATGCGGAAGCGTATGAATTATATTTGAAAGGAAATGAGTACTACATCCGCACAACCCGGTCTGACTATGACAGGGCGTTACTGCTTTATGAAGAAGCTCTTCGCCTTGATAGCGGATTTACAGATATGCATCTTCAAATAGCAAACACTTCTCTTGAATATTACCGCACCTATTCGCGCGATGAGAAATGGATAACCAAAGCAAGTGACAATATTGCGAAAGCAGAATCAGTCCTTGGAGAATCGGCTCGTGTCTATTGGATACGCAGCAATCTTGTTCGCTGTCTCGGTAAATATGAAGAAGCATTACATCTTGCCAAACTGGCAGCGAAGCTTGCTCCGGATTATGCACTTGCCTATGATGCCATCGGTTTTGCCTGTAGTGCTCTCGGCAGAAAGGAAGAATCTGTTGATGCAAGGAAGAAGCTTGTTCAGCTTCGCGAGAATGATCGGAGTGCTCATTTTAGCTATCTCATAGCGCTGAATGAGCTTGGTGATAATTCGCGTTTATCGGAAGCGGCTCGTAATGCACTTCCTATCTTTGAACGCTATCTTCGTCTGACTCCTGAAGATGTAAATGCCAGAGTACAATATGCCGGTATATTGGGGTGGGCAGGGGATCATGGACAATTGCTATTGGAACTGGAGAGGATAGAAGAGATGGAAGGATTGGATGCTGCCGCGCTCTTTAATCTTGCTTGTGTATTTTTACATGAAGGTAAGAATAAAAACGGATTGTCACTTCTTCGGAAGTCAGTAGAACGAGGATTCCGCGATATCGAAACATTTCGCCGCGATCCCGATCTTGATCAGCTTCGCAACTTGCCGGAGTTTGAGGAGATGGTGAAGGAGCTGGAAAAGAAAATAGCAAAAGAAAAGAATGTCTGATATCTTCATCTCATATTTTTCTTCAGACAGCAATAAGCATTTACGCTGAATGATCAGCAACGTACATAATATTTTCATGAATGACCAAATAACGCAATACTATTATGAACCATACTATAACTATAGAAGAACTCAAAAATAATATTGCCCTCAGCGATCTTCCCGTAGAACACCTTCAGTGGGTACTTGACCATACTGAATACCATGAATATGAAGATGGTACTATCTTATTCAATACCGGCGAACCAGCTTTGTATATGTGGATCATTATTGAGGGCAAGCTTGATTTTTACATGGATATCAATGGTACATTAGTTTATTATATAAGTTTTGAAAACGATAAAGCCTCCGGGGGTATTACCGGTTTGATCCCACATTCACGAATGAAAACTTCTCCGGGAAAATCGATCAGCGTCGGGAAGCTTAGAGTGCTTGCAATGAGTAAAGATCATTTTCCGGAATTAGAACAGCTTAATTCCAATTTTGTGCAGAAGCTTATCGGGTATATGACCGAACGTGCGAAGGCTTTTGCCACAGTGCAGCTTCAGCATGAAAAGGTCAGCGCGCTCGGAAAATTATCAGCGGGTATTGCTCATGAATTAAATAATCCTGCTGCAGCGATAAAAAGAATTGCATCGGAATTGAAAAATAGACTCTATGCAAATTATGATCTCACTTCAAAGTTGCTTTCCGACGATGTCAGTTCAGACCAGCTAGAAAACATCCGCACCTTGGCAAAAGAAAAAGAACTTGCGCAAAAGAATTCTCTGACCGCTCTTAAGCGCATGGAAAAAGAAGATGAGATAACGGATTGGTTTATTGCAAATGATTTTACAGCTCTCAGGGAGACAGCAGAAACATTTACCGAATTCAGTTTTTCAACGTCCGATCTGGAAAACATCCGGAAGGATGTTACAAACAGCGCATACGTTGACCAACTACTTTGGCTTGAGAATATTTTAATATCGGGCCGGTTGATCAAAGATCTTGAAGATGCTTCGGGACGTATTTCAACATTAGTCGGAGCTATCAAGAGCCATGTACACATGGATAGGACCAATGACCCGCAGCGGACGAACATTCATACAGATATTGAGAACACGCTGACGCTGATGGGTTATAAACTGCGTGATAAAAATATTACGGTAAAAAAAGATTTATGCGCAGATATGCCAATGGTCGAAGCATTCATCGGTGAACTAAATCAGGTGTGGACGAATCTGATCGATAATGCCATCGATGCTCTTGATAAAAACGGAGAGTTAACGATCAAAACATCTTCCGGTAAAAAGGATATAACAGTATATATTATTGATAACGGCGCCGGAATACCAAAGGATATCCAATCTCGGATTTTCGATCCGTTCTTTACGACAAAAAAGGTTGGCCAAGGTACGGGGATCGGTTTAGATATTGTTAAAAGAATTATTGACAGGCATCACGGAGAAATAAAAGTAAATTCAGTACCGGGCAGAACGGAGTTCGTTATCTGTATACCTGTTTCGCAACCAAAAACATCCACATAAAGTAAGATAGATACTACTGAAGAACATGAAATTGCCATTTATTGTCATTGTCGATGACGACGCACAGGTATTACGCGCTATTGGACGTGATATCAGGAATAAATTCCGCGATGAGTATCGCATAGCCGCAACGGAATCGGTAACTGAGGCGCTTGATCTTATTAAAGAGTTAAAGCTTAAGAATGAAACTGTGGCATTGTTTATTTCCGATCAGCGAATGCCGGAAATGGAAGGAATAGAATTCCTCGAACAAGCACGAGAAATATATCCTGATGCAAAGCAGGTTTTACTCACGGCCTACTCCGATATCGAAGCTGCTATACGTGCTATCAATACTGTGAAGTTGGATTATTATTTGCTGAAACCCTGGGATCCACCCGAAGAAAAATTGTATCCTGTTGTTAGCGATCTGCTTGACGACTGGCAGGCATTTTACAAACCCGATCATGAAGGCATCAGGATCATCGGATTTCAATGGTCACCGAAATCACATAAACTCAAAGAATTTCTTTCAGGAAATTTAGTGCCGTTCCTGTGGATGGATGTTGAATCACATCCTGATGCAGAGAAATATCTTATCAGCACAGGCGTATCCAAATCCGAACTACCGCTTATCATTCATTCCGACGGTTCATTCCTTGCCGATCCTTCACTGACAGATCTTGGTGCAAAGGTCGGGCTGCGTCAGCAGGCATCGGAGAAAATGTATGATGTAGTGATCATCGGCGGAGGCCCTGCCGGGCTTGCCGCATCAGTATACGGTTCATGCGAAGGATTAAAAACGTTGCTCATTGAAAAAAGTAATCCCGGTGGTCAGGCATCAAGCAGCGCACGAATCGAAAATTATCTTGGCTTTCCAACTGGGTTATCGGGAGCAGAGCTAAGCAGAAGAGCGATCACGCAGACACTTCGTTTTGGTACGGAAATTCTTACTCCGCAATCGGTAAAAAATATTTCTGTCAAAGATGGATACAAGATCATTGAACTCAGCGATGGTTCACTTGTCCATAGCAAAACAATTGTCATTGCTACGGGAGCATCGTATCACAAACTCGAACTTCCCGGCATTGAAAAATTTACAGGTGCAGGAGTGTATTATGGCGCAGCTTCAATTGAAGCGCATGCCTGCCGGGATGAAAATATTTATATTGTCGGCGGCGGAAACTCGGCTTGTCAGGCAGCAATGTATATGTCCAAATTCGCAAAAGAGGTGAACATCCTCATCAGACAAGATACATTGAAGCAGGCAGCAGCAAATTATTTAGTTGAAAATATCAGCCATACGCCGAATATAAAAGTACATCCCAATACTGAAGTGGTCTCGGCAACCGGAGAAAATGTTTTAGAACATATCACAATAAAAAACACCAAGAACGAAGTTGAAACTACAGTACCTACAAAAGCCCTGTTTATCTATATTGGAGTAAGACCCGGCACTGCATGGCTGAATGATATTGTGCTTAAAGATGAAAAAGGATTTATACTCAGCGGCAGCGATCTGAAAAAAGAAAAAGCATACAATACATTTTGGAAATTAGAACGAGAGCCATATATTCCTGAAACAAGTATCCCCGGAATTTTTGCGTCCGGTGATGTTCGCTCCGGAGCACTTGCAGGAATATCCTCCGCAGTCGGTGAAGGTGCGCTTGCGATCAGATTTGTACGGAAGTATTTGCAGGAAATATAAGTTATGAATGACTGCAAATCTTTTAATCTAAAGAACTCACTATCATATTGGCTGATATTTTCATTTCATACTCATCCAAAGACAAAGAAAAAGCTGATCAGCTTACAGAGTTACTTGCCTCTGCAGGACTTTCGGTCTGGATAGATAAGACAGGAATTGAAGCTGCTACAAGTTGGTCAGAAGAAATCGTAAATGCGCTTGATGCGTGTAAGGCATTTGTCGTCATGCTCTCACCTTCATCAATAGAATCGAAGAACGTCGTTCGCGAAGTTGCATTAGCATTCGAGAAAAATAAAAAAATACTTCCGCTTGATCTTGAACCTGTCCAGCTCCCGGCAAGCTTACAATATCATCTTGCCGGATTGCAGCGCACATCGATGATGAACATTGACTCCATCATCCGCGCACTTGGCAAGATCGGTTTAGAAGCAAAGCAAATTCCAACTCCGAAGATCGTAAGGGAAACAGATTCGCGGAAGAGCCTTATGGTACTGCCTTTTGAAGATCTTTCACCGACGCAAGATAACGGATGGTTTGCCGATGGACTTACTGGAGAACTGATCGATGCGTTGGCTCATATCCGATCTATTCGACTTATTGACCGAAAGACATCGATGGGTTTCAAAAATCATCGCGATAAGACTATTGAGATTGCCAAAGAATTGCAGGTGCGATATTTTATTGATGGGAGCGTTCGCAAATTCGGGGAGCAGATAAAAATATCGACGGCATTGCTCGATGTTGTTGAAGGTGAATATCTTTGGCAGGAATCCCACAAAGGTGTATTTGCTGATATCTTCGATATTCAGGAATCAGTTGCACAAAAAGTTGTGACAGCGCTCAAACTGCATTTGTCCAACGATGAAATGGGGAAAGTATCAGCTCGTGAAACCAATAATGCTGAAGCATATGAAGTAGAAATGCTTGCGAGAAGCCAGTATTTATTGCAGACCAAGCAAGGAATTATGCAGTCTATCAAACTTCACGAAGAAGCTATTACTCTTGACCCGTTGTATGCTAAGGCATATTCCGGACTTGCAAATGCGTTGATCTCGTACTACAAAGATTATTCACCGGATGAAACATTCATTTCACGTGCAGAGCAGGCGATATATAAAGCGCTGGAATTGAAACCTGATTTTGCGCCGGCATACAATATGAAAGGAAAGCTCCACTTACTTCGCAATCAATTTGACGAAGCGATTGAAGCTGGGAAAAAAGCCATTAGTATCGAACCGGAAAACTCGACCACTCATGGACAGCTGGCTGTTACATACAGTACGGCAGGTCATTATGCAGATGCAATTCAGGAATTTCGGTCAGCTCTCACATATACACCGGATGATCTTGTCATCCATTATAACCTTGTCCTGGAGTACCATGCGATCAAAGATAGTGAGAATAGGTATGCCGCTTCATGCAATGCACTTCCACATTTTATTAAATATCTTCGCAGACATCCCGATGATCAGACGATGCGGATGGCATATTCGGTATGCCTATTCTTTGCAGAGAAATATGAGGAATCAAAACAAGAGATCGAAGAATTATTAAAAATCCCGCGGTTAGACGGGATGACATATTTTAATTGTGCATCACTATACTTAGAGATGCAGGATCATCAACGTGCGCTTGATCTATATACGATAGCTGTGGAACATGGATACAGAAGAACAGAATTTTTCTATAACGATCCTGATGCAGAGCCTCTAAAAAAATTACCCGGATATCAAACCCTCTTAGAAAAGATCAAAGAAAAAAAACTTCCTCTTTAGTTTTCTATTAATAAACTTGAATATTTCTAAGAGATATATCATTCTCAATAAACCGTACGGGGTATTAAGTCAATTCACGCCTGATGTTCCGGGGCAGCGGACACTTGCAGAGTTCGGACTTCCCGAGGATGTTTATGCAGCCGGAAGGTTAGATAGTGATTCCGAAGGCCTGCTCTTTCTTACCAATGACGGCCCGCTGATAAAAAAACTGCTTGACCCGAAAAATAATCATGAACGAACCTACCTTGTTCAGGTTGAAGGTATTCCTAGAACGCAGGCATTAACAGAACTTGAGCGCGGCGTTGTCATTCAAGGGTATCATACACTGCCATCAAAAGCACGGTTATTGGAAACCGAGCCGAACCTGCTTCCCCGCGATCCGCCGATCCGTTTTAGGAAAGCTATTCCCACATCATGGGTAGAAATAAAACTTACCGAAGGAAAGAACAGGCAAGTCCGCCGAATGACGGCTGCAGTGGGTTATCCGACATTACGCCTGATTCGTACGGCGATCAAAAGCATAATCTTAGGAAATCTTCCCGCCGGCAAGTGGCGCGAACTGCAACCGAAAGAAATCCAAGCCCTCAGCCCCGCACCCTCTCCAATTAAGAACTAAGCCCTAAGAACTACTAACTTTCCCGCTGAAGCCCTTGTAAGGGTAGTTATAGACCTATTGAGTTTTGAATGCTAACAATGAAACATAGATTTGGCAAGTACGGTGAAGAGTTATCCGTATTTTTGTGCATGATTTATCTTGTTGTTTTGGCTGATATTTTTCCCGGTATACCTATTTGGATGCAGTCGATTCTTTATTTTATTGTATCTACGGGATCAATCACAGTAGCTTATCTTGCATGGAGAAAAACCCACCCCAAAATTTTATTTTGGTATCAGAGAACCCATTAAAAAATGACGGTAGTAGAAGTTTCGTTTTTTTCTTCACTTATAGAAGCGGGGAAACGCCAGTAGTCATTTCAAGTATATTCTATTATTTCAAGCAAAATGGTATAACGATGAGGCTGCTTAACACTTATAAAAAAAGTAAATCATCTATAACTCTTAATCAGAATAACCAGCAAGATTCTTTTATGCAAGAATTTGAATGGCGTGGCAATGAAAGCATAAAAATAATTGCTATTGAGGCAGTTGCTAAAAATGGCAAATGCTACTATTCACCTAAGATTAATGGGAGATTGGCAAAATTACGTTACAAATTTCAACATTCAAAAGTTAAAGCTAAAACTCTAAAGAAAAAGACTAATGAATGGATAGACCATTGAATAATTACGATTGCCTCCGCTTATTTTCTTTTGCTATTCTTCTTAGCTGTTGACTTCGTTATTCTTTCTTATTATACTACTGCCTTGCCAGTCAATTCAGCATAAGGAAGTTTTTTACCGAAGATTTTACCCATTGCAATTTCAAATCTTTGTGCGTCGTTCAATTTGCGATAATTGAATCTAAAAGCCTGTTCATCTAAATAGCGATCAGCATGGAAAGAAGCGATCTGAATATATGTTCCTTTGATTGAACGCTTAAAGCAACTCCAGAAATTCTCAATAGTGTTCGTATGGGTTGCACCGTTTACATATTGACCCGCTGTATGGTCAACCCATGAATGATTATATCTCTCATTCAAGCGGTAGTAAGATTTCAATGAATCGGTATATACCGTTGAACCCTGCTCCACGTTAGCGTGAACCTGAGGCTCTAATGAAGTACGTTTAACATTGTCAACGACTGCACCTCTAAATTCTCCAGTGTTGCGTTCAATCATTCCCATAACAACAGTTTAATAGGTATTGGTTTATGCGAAATACTCGGATATTGATCTTAGAAGCGATTACGAAACTGCAATGGTTCACGAACTAAAAGTCAACCATGTCAATGCTTGGCGTAGCATAGACATCTTTTCTCCGCTTCGTGAGTACAGTGATAGTGCCATAAGTGCTATTATTGAGAAAAATAATTTCGAGGTTATATTAACAATAAAGCCTAACGGAACAAGCACGACTAGCCGCACCGATGTATCTGAAAACTGGTATGGTGGAGTATCTTCAAATTCTTACGATGATCTTAGCGGCATTTATACTATTATAACATTAACGACACCAAAAAACGGTGAGAAAATATATCAGGCATCCACATCTACTTCTTTGGGTAAATATACGACTACGCTTGCGGCAAGAATATCTCTGTCTGAGAACACCGTTGAAGATCTCAAAGAAAACGGCTACTTTAATATTGTAAAAAATTAATTATCTTTGAAATAAAAAAAAAGCACTCAAGCACCAACCAAAGTGTTCTCCCTATAAGAAAAAAGGCGTTAGCTTTTCAGCTATCGCCTTAAAATTTATAATCATCACATCGGATAACGCACTACGAATGCGCACCCGAAGATCATTGCTGTTTATACAAACAAAAATAGCAATGGATAGTTCTATAGCATTATTAAAAAAACGAGAGCCGTTAATAATAATCACATTGTTAAATTTTTCACTTCTTGTTGAAAGGGCTATAAATCCAGAGCCGTCACGTCCTTTGTGGCAAGATGCTGTTTTATTGACCGCTACTGGCTTGTTGGTTTTGGCAATTTACGATGTAGTTAAAAAAAGAGGGTTTGGTACTTCTATAAAAAGAATTATTCATTATAAAATTAACCCAGTAACGATAGAATTACAGCAGAGCCAACTTATTGTTAGGAATCACACTTCGGATTTCGTATGGATAGAAGAGCTTTATTTTACAAACGAAGGCGGCGAGATAGTGCCACATAGCATATTTAATAGCAATGATGGAATCATGCATATACCTATTTCGCCGAATGGAAACGTTGTAGTACGCTTTTGGAACTGGGATAAGTCATCCAACAAAATGGTGCGAGTATTTATAAGAATGAATACAGGTACATTATACAAATCAAATTTCGCTCCTAAACAACCTATGAAATGAGGCTATGAATGTGCCTGTAATTTATTGCAATTCAACAATTTATAGGTTGTAAACTCATTCAGTCTATAACTACCCTTGTAAGTACATTAAAACTCAACAACATAACATTTCGCACACGCAATTTCCCCTTCCCCCAATCTCTACCAAACTACCAACCACCATACTCCCAAACTTCCCCAAAATATTCCCCTTCCCCGACTTCGGACTTCAGACATCGGACTTCGTACTTTCCCCCACAAATATACGAATGAAAACCCATTTTGTCAAGGTGCCCATGCAAAAAAAATAGGTGCCTTTTTGATGAATTCTTTTTCATCCTTCATCCTTACCCTCTCACGGTGCTTCTCGCCTACGATTATTCGGGAAATCTTAGTCCAAGAAGTCTCGTCAATTGACAAGCTTGTTCAAAAATGAGGGTGAAGCGGAATGATGCGTATTTTTGTAGTATCAAATAAATTCAGGCACAATGGACAATCAACTCTCCTCAGTTAAGATAAAGAGAAATTCAACTGCGAATCTTGGCAATAAAGTAAAACAATTATGCTGGTCTCCGTCAGGGAATCAACTTGCTTGTTTGCTAGAACCAAATATGGTCGCATTAATGAGTGCATATCAAGATGGTGGAGTAAAAAAAATAGAACTTTCTGGAAAGCCAGAAATTATCACATGGGGCGGAAATGATTCACGCATATTTGTCGCTTATGATGACGGAGGGGTTGGTTCAATAGAAGTTGAAGATGGGAAAGTTGGGCAAATTTTCTATGGGCAAAGACGGAAGTTTATTTTTCTTAGCTCTTCCGGGAAAGAATATATTGGCGTTACTGAAACAGGAAGAATAATAAATGGAAGCCATCTTGGCTTTGTAAATCAATCGGAAAGTATAGGTAGTGTTACGGCTGCTAGCTTTCATGGAAGAGGCTTAGTTGCACGAAGTGGGTCTGGCTTAGAAACTATATTTACTAGGCATCAATCTAGCGGGGAGGTCCCTAAAACAATTGTAAGTCTATCAAAAGTAAATTGTCATGCTTGGAATAATAATGGTACTGTGTTTTTGATGGGATTATCAAACTCAGCAATTCATCTTTGCAATCTTAACGAACAAAAAGAATTTATTTTAGATGGGCATGATTCAGGAGTAGTTGATATTAGTGTTTGTGCGGATGATCGTTTTGCTGCTTCACTTGATACTGAAGGAAATATTATTTTTTGGGATTTATTTACTAGAACCCCAGTAACTTTAAGTGGTGATAAAATCTCACTAAGCACTCCTCATTGGCTAGAATTTAAGCCGCGCACTTATCTTTTAGCTTTAGGTAATAATACCATTGAGTATTACAATACCGACTTTGTACCTTCAAAAGAAGAAGAAGCAAAAAAAATTGCTTCACCCGAAATCGCTGAAGATATTATTACCACAGTTGAAGTAGATTCTACAAAAATTGAAACGAAGGATATTCTTGATATACCAAAGGATGCTATCTTGGAAGAAAAAAAAGGTATAGATCAGAATAAAAACAGTAAACTTGTTCAAAGGTACAAAGTTTTCTTGGGGAGCCTCAATGATGTAGCTGCAAAAAATGATACTTTGGGCTTTAAACCTTATTCTGATGGATTATTGAATTTTCTGCTCTCTAAGGATACTGCACCTCCATTGACTGTATCAATCGAAGGTGAGTGGGGTGAAGGCAAGACATCTTTCATGTATCAAATGAAAAGGAAGATTGATGAATCTTCCGCGCCAAAAACCATTACTGAAAAGGCCAAATATTTCCTTCGTCGTAAAAATAAATCTAAAAATAAAGAAAGTTATCTTACGATTTGGTTTCAACCATGGAAATATGAAAAAGAAGAAGCGCTATGGGCAGTGTTTGCCTTAGAATTTATGCGCCAGGTTAAAGGACAAATGAATATCTTGAAACGACCATTTGCATGGTTAACATTTATAGTAATGCGGATCAAGGGTTCAGATTCAAAATTTGATATTCTTAAAAATTTATTAATTAGGCTTGTTCTATTTGTATTATTCATTTTAATTGGTGTGACAATTTACGAAATAGGGTTGCCTAAACTTGACCCCCTGATCAAAGTTATATCCAATTCTAAGGAATGGGGATGGCTTACAGAAGTTAGCAAAATTGTCGATAATTCTTATTTCACTGGACATCTTATCTTATATATAGTCTCTATGCTAATTTTCTACTTTAGCATTTCAAATTTTCTGGTAAAAAATCTTAAAGGTAATCTTAAAAAATATCTGAGTTACACTGAGCATACCGGAAAAATGCCATATATCGAAAATTTGCATTCGGACTTAATGATTCTTATTCAATGCTACTGTAAATCAAAAAGGGTTTTCGTTTTTATAGATGATTTGGACAGGTGTGAAACTCCTAAGGCGGCTGACTTAATACAAGCGATTACGATGATGCTTCCTGAAAATGCAAGTACAATTCTTTTATTAGGAATTGATAGAGAAAAGTTGGCAGCATCGATATCAGCGAGACATTTTGATGTAGCAAAAATTATTTCTGGGGCTGATGACGGAAAAATTCTTAAATACGGTTATGACTATTTAGGTAAGTTCATCCAAATCCCATTTCATTTACCTCGTGCACAAGCGATAAATCTAAGAAAAATGTTAGACATAAAAAATCTTGGAGAAAAAAAGAGGAGAAAATTCACTTTAGGCTTAAGACTTTACACAAGACTATTTTACCCCTCAATAAAATATAATAGTGGAAGAGTTATTGAAAATACAGTTGTTGAAACAAATGCTTTAGATGATGCAAGAAAGGTGGTTATTAGCGAAATTAGTGATATAATTCTTCCTGATAATTATTCAAGGAGTGAGTTATCAAAAGATGAGACTGTACAAATTGTTGAAGTAGGTATCTTACTAAGTGCTTCCCTAAACTTTAACCCAAGAATGCTGAAACAATTTATGAATTTGTTTAGGCTTTCCGTTTTCCTTGCAGAATCGAATAAATTGTTACGCACCAGCTCGTTACCAACTGCGCCGTTAACTTTGGAAATTATTGGGAAATTTGTAGCTTTATCGATTCGTTGGCCTTCAATACTTGCATATATTAAAGATAAGCCATATATATTATCGGCAATGCAGCGAAGAGTCGTCCCAAGTGATGTCCCATCATCTTTAACTGGGAGGCAAAAAGCTATTTATCGGGAATATGATATAGACAATGATAGGTATGCACTAAATTGTATAGAAGATAATGAATTCAAGGAATTTCTGCTTGCTGGAATACATTCGTTTGATACCCATGAATATAATGAGGATTATATTTTTAAGGGTATTGAGGTTGATTATTTAGTTACAATCGCAATTCAATAGAGAACTATGTTTATGCGCACCGAAGACACCCACTTCATCTTTAAAAAATTTTGGTGCTAAACAATGTGCCATTACCTGTGTGTGTCAGAAATGTAGTAGTTAGTTGAAGGGGAAGCAACGCCTACTCCCCATCAGTAAAAGCTTAACTATGCGGTGCGATGTGTAAATCATGTAATATATTCTCAAAGTTCTGTAACATTTCCTTGATGTTTGGTTCGTAATTTTGCATCCTCCCTAATCCACTATTTTTTTAAATCAAATTATACTACGAATATGACTGACGAAACCGTAAAAACAACAGAGACCAAATCAAAATATACTTCCGATAACGGTAGTGGTGAGACGAAGACGAAAGAAGTCAAAACCGAAAAAACAACTACCGATACAGATACGCCGGAAAAATCTGTCACCGTGACGACGACGACAGATTAATCTGCTTTGAAGGCAACAAAGGAAAAAACCTGTGCGTGGCAGCATAGGTTTTTTTGTTTTAGAACAGTGAAATCAAGCGAAAAAAGGCGGCACAACAGGCGGTGGGAAAAATTCTCCCCATGTGTTGTCACATTCGCTTCCGGTGGTTCGTTAATAGCATAGAACAAATTTTTTAATTAACTACTATACGATTATGAAACGCTTCCACAACCAGACCGCATTCGCAGGCATTTTTGTACTTGCCGTTCTATTGTTCGCATCGAATTCATTCGCAGCTTTGAATTATTACCTGACGCTCAAAGGGCAAAAGCAGGGCAAGATCTATAAAGCCACGCCTGATGCCGGCGGCAAGTTCACATTCACGAATGTCGAACCGGATATGTATGATCTCACATTCGTTGTTACGGCAACCGATCAGGCAGGCAATACGGGCAGCGATGCAAAGGTATCGAAAATCGAGATCTCGAGTTTTTCCTGGGGCACAACCAATTCCGGCAGTGTCGTATCCGTGGTACCAGGCGAAACTGGCAGGAACACTCCGGTAACGCGGTCGAATATTTCGAATAACCGTTCGTTCACCGTTGATGCAACAGCACCTGTGGTAACATTGAGCGGCACACGTGTTGCGACCGGGGATCTGAACGGCGACGGTGTTCCCGATGTGATCTCTTCACCGGTAAGTGTTACGATCGATTCTCACCCAACAGATCCAAGTCAGGTCTCGCAGATCGTTCTGAAGAACATCCTGGTCATGAGCGTTTCCTCACCATCGGGAGCATGCAAGGCAAGCTACGATCTGAAGAAAAATGTGAAGTAACATTCTCTTACACATACGATCGTTCTTAAAATAACCCTGCTCTCAATGATGCAGGTTTTTTTTTGAGTTTTTTCCAAGGGGTGAGACGTTGCTATTAGTATGTCGTCCCTACGGGACTTTGGTGCGGGGAATATCTGTAACTTTTGCATCCCCGCCGTGTTTCATAAACGATGTCATATATTACTGTCGATGAACTTCGGATCGCTTCGCCTTGCACTGTCCAATGGTCGGATATGAAAGGTGACGATTTTGCGCGGCATTGTCAGTCCTGCGAAAAAAACGTTTATGATCTTTCGCTCTTAACATCTGACGAAGCAAATGAGCTTATCCGGGAGAAAGAAGGAAAACTCTGTGTCTCATTGTATCACCGTTTCGATGGCACGGTGCTCACAGCTGATTGCCCAGTCGGCTTAAGAACTCTTCGCCGCCAGTATCTCAAAACCCGGGCAAAGGCAATAGCATTTGCTCTTATGGTCTGGGGGTTTATTACGGGAACGACGACTTCTTGTTCAACATCTGTAGGTTTACCGGCACTGCCTGCAAGCTTTACCGCTGATGTCAATGGTAATAATCGGTCTCTAAAAATTGTGGATGCCGTAAACGATACAACGGTAAATGAGATTTGGATCAATGCCCAATTTCCGGATAGTTCTGCAATATGGATCTTTATTGATTCGACCGAACACGGTAACGGCACATATACAAATCATCATGGAATATTCGAAGCCGGCGGGTACAAAGGTCCCGGTAAAGCGGATAGTAATTATTGGTACACCGGCGAATTGAAGATCACGGATTTTAACCCTTCTCATATAGTAGGTTCATTTTGGTTCAATGCAACGGGCAAGTCTGCCGATACGGTATATATAACGAATGGTACATTTGATGTGAATGTAAATTATGGCAGGATAGCACGGTAAGAGTGAAAGTGGAAGTGGTTCTGGATAAATTAAAACAATTTATTTATTACTGTACTGGATATGTTATCCTCTTAAGAGCGCTTTAAAACCTGCCTGAATAAAATGTCTGTCGTATGTAAGTGCTTCTTTGATACCTCTTCGTTTCATGATCACAAAAGAAGAGCAATCGACAAATCCCCATTCTTTATCCGAATGTTTGCGATAGAAAGTGATAGTATCATCAAAGAGTTTAGGAGTTGAAGGTTCGAGAATTACTGATGAATCAAGAATAAGATCGGCAACGAAGGCAATAATCTCTTCCTTGATAAAGACTGATCTTTTGGCAAATAATTCAAAGACTTCGCTGAAGATAGTTTGGCTTGTTACCAAGCGGCAGTTTTATGGTAATTTGTTGATCGCTTCTGTGTGGCAGTAGTATGTAGGGAATCTCTTTCATCAAAGAGTGCGATCCAAAAATTCGTATCGGCGAATACCTCAGTATTCATTTCACCTTAGGGTTACCATAGAGATAATGCTCGTCGTTCTTAGCAAGATCGGAAGGAACACCCTTCCATGCCTCAGGCGGGATGCGGGAAGAATGCTTACGGGCTAAAGCAATGATTCGCTCGGCGTTACCCTTGCGAGATAATTTTTTCTTTGGCTTCGATATTTTTTTTGCAGTTATTGGCATACGTGTAATAAACGCAAGTCATGATCGATTTGTGCCGATGAGGTTTATGGGAGAGAAAGAGGAGTGATTTTATTTTTATTACCTCACCCAAACCCTCTCCTTGAATAAGGAGAGGGAGTAGGATTAAACTTATTTCTTTTTCTTCTTACCCGGTAACTGCCCTACTGCATTACCTTGTCTTGTTGCTCTGGCGTTTTTTTCAAGATCCTGCAGGCGGGACATGAAGCCTTTTTTATTTCCTGCTGTAGCTTTCATTTGTTCTAAGTCCAAAGGCGGAAGGAATTTCTTGTTGTAGAACTGCTGTGCAATACCAAAAATATTGAACATGAAGTAATACAATGCCACACCGGAGGGAAGATTATTGAAAAGGAATGTGAACATGATGGGCATAATGTATGCCATCTTCTTCTGACGCGGATCAGTTGTTGTCAGCGCCGACTGCACAACCATCGTAATACCCATCAGCAATGTCAAGCCCGATAGCTGATTGCCTATGATCGGAATGTTCGTGCTGAATTTGAAAAGTCCGTCAGGGATAGAAAGATCCTGAATCCATGAGAAGAACGGAGCCTGACGAAGTTCGATCACATTACGCAGCACCGCATACAGTGAAAAGAGAATAGGCATCTGCAGCAAGAGTGGTAAGCATCCGCCGGCAGGATTGACGCCGTAGGTGCGGTACATTTTGAATGTTTCTTCCTGCTGTTTTTTCTGATCGTCTTTATAATCTTCTTTGATCTGCGTGATCTTCGGCTGCAATGCCTGCATCTTGCGCATCGAATTCATCTGCCCTCTGGAGAACGGATAAGTTATTGTCTTCACAGCGATAGAGAAGACAATGATCACAAGTCCCCAATTGAAAATAAATGAATGCAGGAACATGAAGAGCGGCATCATCAGATATGTACTGATGGGACGTACAAGGAAGCTCCAGCCGAAATCCATTGTGCGGTCAAGTGCCGACTCCATGTGCGAGAGGCGCTTGTACTCAAGCGGTCCGAGATAGTACCGGGCAGCAATGACATCGTTACTTGCAGAACCGATAGGGACTAATACGGAAAGATTATATTTTTCGATATGCCCGCCATCAGGAGCGGAGAATGCAGCACCCGAAACATCAACACTTGATGGGCGAGGCAGAACAGGGATCAGCGCCTGAAGAAAATATTGCGTGCGCGATGCGACAAAATCAGGATCGCCGCTGAATGATTTATGAACAGGCTCACCGACCTTGCTTGCATCAATATCTTCTGTGCCGGATTTCATTCCTGCAAAAGCCTTTGCAGTTGTTGATTCATTATTACTCGATGCTTCGGTGTAAGGAAGTGCGTTATCGACAACAAGTCCATACTTGTATCCGGATACTTTACTCTGCAATCCAATCAGGTGGTACTCAATACCTACAGTGTAATCATCACCGTGAATATGGAAGGTCTTTTCAATGGCAGCGCCAGAATCAACTTTGCAGATCGCTTTGATAGTGAAAGAATCCTTTTCACCAATAGTCTTTGCCGTTACATCTTCGAAATGAAATGCAAGATCTTTGGTATTGACGCTTTTGCCATCAGAAGCGACAAAGCGGAGATTGACATCCCCTGTCTTGCCCTCAGCAGATTGATCGACAAGCTCAAGGGGCTTTTTATCGAAAGTCTTGTAATTTTTGAGAATCCAGCTTGAGATATTTCCGCCTTTTCCGGATATAACAGCTTTGACAAGCGGCGTTTCGATCTGGATGGATTGCTCGGAAGCAGTCGTATCAATAGCAAAAACGGTTGATCTATCGGCAGGTTTTGTGCTGACGGCAGCAGTGATAGCTGCTGCTTCTTTTGCTTTTGCCGCAGTATCAACGGTAGTCGGAACAGGCTTTTTTGGCGCGTTTGGATTGGGTTTCGGCTGATTCAGGATAAGCCAGCCGAAAAATACGAAAACCATGAGCGCAATAGCGATCGTCGTCGAACGTGAGGAATTCATTGAGTTATTCTTTCGCTTCTACTTTGAGAGAAAATTTAGCCCGATACAAACGCCGAAGCAGGGGAGAAGGTTTAGGGGAAAAAGTCCAGTAGTGGCTCAGTTTGATTACACAGTCATTCCGAACGGAGATTTTTTTCGCATAGCGAAAAAAACGATGTGAGGAATCTCCTTAGCTATGGCTGAGAACTAACATTGTGCCATTAATCAGGAGATTCCTCAGTCGCTCTTCGCCTTCGGCTCATCAGCTCCTTCGGAATGACAATCTAAGTTATGCCATTACCATAGTCAAAGAATAAAGTCAAAAATAATTCTTATGACTTTTGCTTTTTGGCTTTTGACGTGCTTTGCTTTTCGTAACTTTGTACTTTCATATATATACACACTATGCCTTTACCACTTTGGCTTCTCTCAATTATCCAAGGTATTGTCGAAGGACTTACCGAATTCATCCCTGTCTCCTCAACAGGTCATCTTATCATTGTCGATCATTTCCTGAAATTTGTCGATGCTATCGGAAGCCCTGAAAAGGCAGAGCTTTTTGAGATTGTTATCCAGCTTGGCGCGATACTTGCGATCGGATTCGTTTATAGGTACGATCTCTGGAGAGCCGTAACTGCGACGGATACAAGTTCAGGTCCCGGTCGCCTCAGAAGCCAGCTCTTAGTTGCTTTCCTGCCTGTTGCCGTTATCGGATTTGCTTTACATTCAACAATAACAAAATATCTTTTCTCCCCGCTGACGGTTTCGATCAGCCTCATCATCGGCGGAATAATTATTGTCTATGTTGAAAGTTTTATCAGCGTTCACCGTCAGAAGACGGAGCTAAAAACGATGACAATGAAACATGCACTGATTGTTGGATTTTCTCAGGTGCTTTCGCTGATACCGGGAGTTTCACGGTCAGGCGCAACGATCATTGGCGGTATGTCCGGCGGTATGACACGTTCGGCTGCAACAGAATTTAGTTTTCTGCTCAGCTTTCCTGTCATGATAGCGGCAACAGTGTACGATCTCTTTAAGCATCGCGATGTTCTTAGTTCAGAAATGTACTCTACTATTGGTATAGGTTTTGTGGTCTCTTTTGCTGTTGCACTTGTCGTCGTTCGCTGGCTTATCAAATACGTCCGTACTCATAGCTTCGTCGGCTTCGGCATTTATCGCATCATCTTCGGCGGATTGGTTCTTATTCTTTGGCTGCAGGGTTGGGTGAAGTAAATAACATAAGGTTATAACCTTAAAATAAAGAGCAAAATTTATGGGTATAGCCATAAAAATGAGCCTTGCTTTCCGGCTTTACCCGTAAATTATGATTTAGTGAAGTTTGCCAGAAGTTAAGTTATCTCAGGAAATTACCGATAATATCTTTGAACATCGCCGGATCACTCCAGTACCAAAGATGGGTGAAGGAGAATGCCCGGCTTTTTAGTTCGACCACTTTTCCACCTTCTTTTTTCTTTAGAGTTTTACTTGCAAAATCACAATTGATATTGATAACGTTATCGTAAAAATCAAGCGGTCCGCTTACGTAATCGCGCTTATCAAAATAATTATGCCATGGTATCTCCTCGAAAAGCCGCACGATTGATTGCCTGACCGGGATCTGCTGCTGAAGTTCATCGATGTTAAACCAATCGCGCTGACGGAATGAATGATAATCGTTGATGATCTGCAGCATCAAAATATTTTCGCGTTGAACGTGTTCTCTTAGAAAAAATGCGATCTTATCAAGCGGCGAACCGAATGTCACTAATCCGCAGATAAGATCGGCAACTTTCTTTTTGTTTGCATCAGGATTTCCGTCTTTATCAAGAAGAATACCATCAGAACCGACACCCTCGATGTCATCAAAATTCACTAGATGATTAATGCGGTTGATCGCATCATAGACGATCTGCGTACCAAGCGAATGTCCTGCAAGCAGAACTTTGCCATATTCGCGTTTGCCATTTGCACGTGGTTCGATGAGGTAGCGGATAGATTCTACGGCGCCTGCAAGAATATTTTTTCGGATCTCGTAGAGTGAACATTTTTCATCGGCTGTATTATAGACGACGATATCACCGATGACATTTGCCATTTTCGTGGAAAGAGTATCTTCAAACCATTTGGCAAATTTATCAAAAATGGCACTGATGCCCAGCGAAGTAAAGATAGCGCTTTTCGCAAGCCAACGCGGGAGACCAAGCAACCAGTTAATAAAAGGGATAACCAAACTCACGACCATAAGAAAAATCTTGTACCGAAAGCCTTTGAATTTCACTTTTGATTCTTTGGAATGCTTGTCCTTCTCCGAAGATTTTGTCGTGAACTTCGTATCGGCAGAATTTTCCTGCATCGTAACGTTCTCTTCGTAGAATTTTTTTGCCTGGCGGACAACATCGGCGATCCATGACTGAATATCACGCATGGATACTTTATTCTGAGTCAGATTCGCCCAGTAGTATTCATAGATGTCAAGATATGTTGTATCGCCATTCTTTGAAATACGAATAAAATTATCGAACCACTTATGCCCGTCAGCATTGGATTTAACTGCTACTTTGTGAGTGATCGTGAAATCGGATTTATTATAGCCAAGCTCATTCCAATACGTTTCGATAAGTCCCCTGCCGAAACTATCCAGTGTTTCAAGCGGATTCTGATTACCGATTCCGTGAATAATAAGTGTTGCCGTATTTTCTTTGATCCAGCTGTGCGGGCCAAAGGATTTTGTTTCATGTTCAGCCTGACCTACGCTGAGGATGGTATTGGCGGTAAAGGTTTTTTTTGGCGTGCCCATAGTTTGCGATGCTGATAATTAAGGCATCGCAAATATACGAGAAATTTTGGCTTACCGCATGATGAGAAGATTTGCCTGTTGATTACCAAGTATCACCTGATAATCACCGATAGGAAAATTACTTGTACTGAGTCCGAAAATTTCCGAGGTAGCAGGAAGTATTTCCTGAGCAATAATTTTTCCGGTCATATCAGAAACGATTAATTCTTCCTGGGTAGTTAATGGAGTAAACCTGAGTATTGCATGATCTGATGCAGGATTCGGAGAGATATGGATAGAATTTTGCAACTGGGGATTTTCTTTCACACTTCCGCCAGCAACAACCTGAAAGTTCGACATCATGCCCATATCTTCGTGCTCTAAGACATGGCAGTGGATAAGATAAATACCTGTATAATCCGTAAAACGAATAAGGACATTTGCAGATGATGATGGCTCAAGTCTTACAATGTCTTTCCATCCGGCTTCAGTAACATCAGGCGGATTTCCTGTTCCGTGATTGAGCACCTGGAACTGTGTACCGTGAACATGAATATGATGAATGACCTGACTGAGATTCATGAACGTCCATTTTTCCAGATCACCAAAGGGTACAACCTGATCAATACGGTCCATATCAAATGACAGCGAATTGATAAGTGTTGGTCCGGAAAATTGAAATAACCGGGAGTTCTTTATATCTTTAACATTGTACGCGGTTATCGCCGGAAGCGCAGGGGGAATCACCCCTCCGGATGAACCGGATTTGTCGACCTGAAATTGCATCAGATCGAATTCAGCTCCTTGCCCGAGAGTACCTGAACCTTGATAGCCACTGAATGAAAAAGCAGAGCTATGCAAGTTTACTGTTTTACCCTGTGCGTACGATGAAAAATCAATCAGAATATCAACTCTTTCAGCAGGTCCGATAGTCGCTGTGGTAACGCTTACCGGTTTATCGATCAAGCCGCCGTCATTACCGATGATGGTAAAACTACTGTTATCGGAAAGTCCTATTTTATAGATACGTGCATTCGATCCGTTGACGAGCCTGAACCTGTAAAGCGTCGGAGCAATAGTAAGTGAGGCATTCGGAGTGCCGTTGATCAGTATAGTATCGCCAAGAAAGCCTTCGAATGAATCGGCTTCGGTTGGTGCATAGAGAAGCTGCTTATTGGTATCAAATCGTTTATCCTGAATAAGCAGAGGAATATCGAAATCACCGGAAGGCAGCCCCAAAGATTTTTCTTCGTCATCTTCAATGATCAGGCAGCCCATCATTCCCATATAGGTTTGCCGCGCAGTACCCATATCGACATGCGAATGATAAAAAAAAGTGCCTGCACGTTGCGTGATGGGATACATCACATCGAACGAAGCTCCCGGTGCGATCGGATATTTCGGATGCCCATCCATCGGGGAAGGGTCATGAATGCCATGCCAATGTATATTTGTATTCTCAGATAAATTATTTATGACCTTTACAGAAAACGTATCGCCTTTTTTTATCTTGATGGTCGGAGCAGGGAAAGTATTATTGATCGAAAGAATTTGTGAATCGGTACCGGGATATATTTGATAATTTGTTGAAGCAACTGTCAGATCGCCGCCGCTGATCACAGGAGGAATGCGAAGTTCATTATATACCGGTGCGCTTAATTTCTCTGCGGATTTCGCAAAAAGCGAGCCGAGATTTGGCGATGCCGCAGCAACGATCCCTGCCTGAGCAATCCTTTTAATGAATGACCTGCGTTTCACTGGTAGTAGGATAAAATAATGAAGCAAGTTCAACAGCATAGCAGTGCATATTAATTCAATTTTCGGCGCAGATTTTTGCCCGAATTTGAAGGATTCATATTCGGGGATATGTGTTGCATAGGGAGTTCAGTGGGACGGACTCTTAGTCCGTCTGCGGAGATTGACCGGCGTACTGAGAGTCCGCCCTACTTAGAAACATACGCATGCGATCCTTCATCATCATCGCTCTCGTCCTCCTTGCCGCTTCTGCATCGGCACAGAATCTCTCGGTCTTTAATCTTGATGCAACGAATTTCCCGACCATGAAGACAAGTTTCTATGCCTTCGATGCGAATGGAGTTCAGCAAAGTCCCTCACCTTCGGAGATCACTGTGACTGAAGACGGCATTACCAGAAATGTAACAAGCATTACCTGTCCGCCGAAAAAAGATCCTTCGCCTATCACGCTTGGAATTATGGTCGATACCTATTCCGGAATCGATCTTGCAAAAGAAGGGGCACAAAAGCTTATTAATTTACTTTCGATACCGCCAAGCGAAGCAGGAATTACGATGATGGATCACGGAGCATTCATCGTGCAGGACCTGACGAATAACAGAAACAAGCTGCAGACCGCAATTGCAAAACTCCAACCCGCTCCCGGTGTCGATCTTCAGACAATGTTCTATGCGCCGAATGCAGGGGGCGTGTCATTTGTGAGTGGCAGACCAAATAAAAAGGCACTTGTTCTCATAAGTGATCTGCATTGTCCTCTTTATAATCTAAACAAATCACAGCTATTTACTGACTGCGCGAAGGAGAATATCAGTATTTACGTAGTTCTTTTAAATACGAATGATTACAGCGGATATTTTAAGAACATAACGGATAATACCGGAGGTGCGTTGTATCAAGAAATAAAAACGAGCGCCGATTTGGATAATGTTATTTTGAATATCAATGCAAGAATTTTAAATAATCAACCTTGCGAGATCACCTGGCAATCTGATATCTCCTGCACAAGTGATATAAAGAATGTTAAATTTTCATGGAATAATCTCTCGTCGAATTCGTCATACACTGTCCCGTCAAATACAATAGCTGCATTACAATTCACCCCACAATCATTATATATACGATCAAAACCTGTCGGAGTGAAGTTCGATACGACGGTTACCATCACTGCAAATAACTCCGGATTTTCCGTAACGAATATTACGAGCACGAATCTTTCATACGATATTAATCCCAAAACTTTCACTCTTGCTAAAGGTGAGAAGAGAACGCTTACCATAAGCTTTACACCACAAGATAGTGGTTATACCTGGACTCATTTTGATATTCAAACGAATCTTTGCCCTCAAATATTTAATGCCTCAGGAGGATTTCCTGGAGTAAAACCTAAATTTCCATCGGTAAAACTTGAGTTTCCCAATGGTGGTGAACAATTCTTGGTGGAGACTGACACGATAATTACTTGGACAGGAATTCCAACATCGGATCCAGTAAATCTTGAGTATAGTATAGATGATGGAAAGACTTGGAACTTCATAACAGGGGCAGCGACAGGTGGAAAATATCCTTGGCATGTGCCCGATATTGTGAGTAATAAATGTTTAGTTCGCGTTACGCATAAAAGTTCTGATTTCATAAGTCAATGGGCAAAATCCTTTCCAGACCTTAAGAATGGTGAAGGAGAGGTCTTGAGTTTAACTTGTGATAATTTTGGTAGTGCATATATAACAGGGTATTTTGATAGTACCATGGATTTTGGCGGAATCGTCCTTTCAAGTCAAGGCGGAGATGATTTCTTTTTAGCAAAATATTTTCCGGACGGGACTTTAGATTGGGTTAAAAGCGCGGGGAGCAAAAACTATGATATAGGAAAAGGAGTTGTTTGTGATCATAATGGTAATATTTATGTAACAGGTGAATTTTATGACACTATAATTTTTGGAAACGATTCACTTTTCACTGTTGGTAAGGGAGATATTTTTCTCGTCAAATACCTTCCAGATGGAAGTGTTGTATGGGCAAAAAGGGCAGGTAGCCAAGAAGGCTCCGATGCTGGTAATAGTATTATTCTTGATAGCTTAGGAAATATTATTATTAGTGGCACTTATTTTAATCACGCCTCTTTTGAAAGTACCAGGCTACTCACCAGCTCAGTTGACTTCCCAAGCTCATTCATAGCTAAATATAACCCTGATGGTAAATTAGTTTGGGTACAAGGCCCTGTCAATGGTGGTTCAATAGCACTTGACCCATCTGGAAATATCTATTCGACAGAGGGAGATAACTATGCCCCATATATTGAGAAAAGGGATATTAATGGCAATTTAATTTGGCACAATAGTGTAATCTGCGGAGCTACTGGAAATTCAGATAATAGGGGGAGAGGAATTGCCGTTGATGTTTTTGGCAACGCTTATGTAACTGGAAGTTGTAGCGGCATAAGATCTATCTTTGGGACAGATACTACTAAGGGTTCTTATTTAGGGACTGATCAAATCTTCCTGGTAAAATATCAACCGAATGGTAGTGTCGAGTGGGTTAAAACTTTCGGTGATTTAGAATATGATGCTATTGGATATTCAGTTGTTACTGATCAAAGTTCTGTCTATCTTTTAGCTACTTTTGACGATTCTTTAACTTTTGGGGAAATTCGTCTTTATAGTCCAGGACCCCAAGATATCCTACTCGCAAAATTTCAGAGCAATGGTAATCTGGAATGGGCGAAACAAGCAGGACTATTGAATGGCCAAGTTTATGGAAAAAGTATCGCTATGTCTAAGGACAATAATTTATTTATTGGTGGTTTCTTTAGCGGCTCATCAATTTTTGGAGCTGATACTCTAAATAGTCAAGGAGGTATTAATCCCTTTATATGGGAATTAACTTCAAAACCTCTCCAATCCGACACCTCCGATGCCGTCTTCTCCATCATCGCTCCAACATTTTCTTTCTCGGCCAATACCATTGAACTGGGTCAAGTCGAAACCTTTAAAGAAAAAGATTCTGTAGTGAAGGCGACCATCTGTAATAATGGCAATATGCCGCTGCACGTTCTTGGTATGGATATGACCGGCGGAGATACAAAGGAATTTATGATCATGTCCGGTGCAGGAGATTTTACCTTGCAACCGGGTGAATGCCGCGATGTGATGTTCAGCTTCATGCCAATGCTGACAGGAAAATTTTCAGCCACTGTTACACTGCGAACATCGAATGGTGATTTTGCAGATACAATAAAAATTCTCGGCGAAGGTATAGCGCCACAGCTTGCTGTTATGGGAAGTGTGATTGATTTCGGACAAGTGGCGGCCGGATCTTATAAAGATACGACGATCGTCATTGCAATTCAAAACATCGGAAAAACTTCCGTTACTTTTTCTCCTGCCTCGCAGCTCGGTCCGGATGTAAAACAGTTTATCCCACAGAGTGCATCAGGTTTTTCACTTGCTCCGAATGCAACTGAAAGTATCACGCTTCGATTCGCTCCGAAATATATCGGCAGAACATCAGGCAGAATAGCTTATACTTATAACGGACCAAGCTCACCAGCAATATTAAATGTGTATGGTCAAGGTCTTGGCGGACTCGTTTCCATAGCCGATGATTCAGGCTATGCAGGAGATCATAAAAATATTCCGATGGTCTTGGGGAAAGTACCTGTGACTTCCGTGCAATCGGAGGCAACGAATTTTTCTGCAAGGATCGCTTATGATAGAACCGTCCTCTATCTATCAAGCGGAAGTGTGCAGCATGGGAATAGATATGATACGGTAACTATCAGCGGTTCTATCGGAAGCGATAGCATCCTTGCAAATCTTCCATTCGTTGCAATGCTCGGTGATAGCAAGACAAGCCCGATGAATATCGTAGATTTCTCCTGGCTTGATGGAAATGGCAATCCCGCTGACTTTGATGTTGAAACCCAAAGCGGTACATTTTATATGCTTGGCATCTGCCCCGCAGGCGGAGCAAGACTCTATAATCCTGATGGGCAAGTCAGTATGGCTCATATCACTCCGAACCCTGTGAATGGGATGATGCATATTGATATTCAAACCACAGAAATAGGCATCACCAAACTTGCGCTCGTAAATTTGCTGGGAGCAACAGTAACCACAATATCTGATACGGAATTAAAACCCGGTGCGCATTCATTCGATGTAAATACAAGCTCACTTTCAGCCGGAAGTTATTTTCTGATGATGCAGACTCCGACCGTGCGGAGAATGCAGAGAGTGGATGTGGAGAAGTAAAGTGATGTTAGTGGGACGGACTAAAGTCCGTCCCACTGAATGAATTTCATCCGTCAACCTTCCACCCCCAACCTTCACCCGCTTATTAAACCCCATTCCTAAAATCCATCTTCGCATTTAAGCTTAAGATAAATTCAGTCAGAAGATTTACGCAGTGATCGAGATCATCAAGATCGAGTATTTCACAGGATGAATGTAGGTAGCGCGTTGCAGGGCTGAGAACTCCAACTGGAATTCCTGCTCGTTGCTGGCTTATCGGATCGGCATCGGTTGATGTATGCCCATTATCTACTTCGATCTGATATGGAATTTTATGCGCTTCTGCCGTATCAACAAAAAGCTGGGTGATCTTTCTGTTCGAACGAATTCCCTTATTAAATACTGCGCCTTTGGAAACATTGACTTCACCCCAAAGCACTTTCGAAATTCCGGGTGAATCAGTTGAAGGGGTTACATCAAGTGCAATTGCAATCGTCGGATTGATCGCGTAACCCGCTCTGCCTGCTCCCCACACACCTGTCTCTTCCTGAATAGAACTTACACCATAAACTGTAGCTTTCAATTCGCTTTTGCGTTTCACAAGATTTTTCAGAACTTCGGCAACGATATAGATACCGATGCGATTATCAAAGCAGCGTGCCGTTGCACGAGTGCCTGTTAGGCGCTGGTAGCCTTCACCATAGATTACTACATCGCCAATGCCGACAAGTGATTCTGCTTCGGCTTTATCTTTCGCTCCGATATCTATCCATACATCGGAGTACGTGATCTTCTTATCTTTCTCATCACCTGATGTTTGATGCGGTGCGGTTCTTCCGATCACGCCATGAACGGTACTGTTGGTTTTTGATGAAAGAATGCGAACACGATGCGAAGGCAAAATTGCCGGGTCAACTCCGCCAACTTTTGAAACATAAATGAAGCCATCACTATTGATATAGCGGACTATTAATCCTATCTCATCGGCATGACCGACGATGAGCACAGAAATATCTTCAGTGCCTTTTAAGGTTGCAATGTTATTACCATGCGGATCAATGGTAATATCGGGGACGATAGGCGAGACGTCGCTTCGCCAAAGTTTTTGCACGTTCTCTTCGTAATTCGAAGGACCGGGACATTCGATAAGCTTTGCTAAAAATTGTTCTTGTTCTTGCGTCATGGGTAGTTCTTAATGTTGAGTTCTTAGTTCTTAAATCGGGGAAGAAAACACATTTGGTATTAATATGCTTCCATAAAAACCTTTGACGAATACGATTGCCGAAAGACCAACCACGAAATGAGTTATTTTTGTAAGAGTAAAAAAAGTAAGGTATTATGAAAACTATTGCAGTTATTCTATCCGGTTGCGGATATTTAGATGGTGCAGAAATTCGGGAATCTGTTGGCGCACTTTGGGCACTTTCGCAGCATGATGTTGAAGTAAAAATCTTTGCTCCCGATGCTCCGCAAGTTGTAGTGATGAATCATTACACACATAAGGCTACAGGCGAAACCCGCAACATCCTTGCTGAAGCTGCACGCATTGCCCGTGGGAAGATCGAACCGCTTTCACATCTTTCTGATCTTGATTACGACGCTCTCATTATGCCCGGCGGTTTCGGCGTAGCAAAAAATCTCTGCACCTTTGCTGCTGAAGGAGCAAGTGGTTCGATACTTTATAAGGAATTACAAAATGATATTACCGGAATGCATTCCGATGGAAGGCCAATAGGTGCAATTTGTATTGCACCAGCCCTCATAGGGCTTGCGCTCAAAGGAAAAAAACTTGAACTGACACTTGGCGCAGACGGAGCCGAAGCAGAAGAAATGCGAAAATTAGGACATACGCATTTCGTAACTAAGCCGAATGAAATTCACGTTGATGAAAAAAATAAAGTCGTAACTACCCCTGCATATATGTATGACGGTGCTCCGATCCACGAAGTCTTTGAAGGAATAAAGAAATTAGTTGATGAAGTTATTCGGATGATTGGCTGATTGTCTTCGGTAGTTCAACCGTTTCATAAGCATTCAGTTTATCAAGATCAAGAAGGGTTACACCGTCGGTATCTTCGCCGGTCATCGGTAGAAATTTTGCCCCGAAAATGACCTGATGGAATTTATAGGACATCCTGGAATAGACGGTCTGTGAGTAGGATTCATCAAAAGCTTTGAGCATAATGAGCACTTCTGTATCGTCACGGTCAAGATCATTTTTCGTATGTTCGAAGAACGGACTTTCTTCATCAATAGGATGAACAAGTGTCCAGCTTGTCGGAAGAAAATTGAGTTTTTCAAGTTCAAGTTTCAACCGGTAAAATTTTCTAATTTCCTTTCCGTCTGTTAATTCATTACGTGCCATAGTCACGACCACTTCCAGTTCGACAATCTGTGAACGTCCGCCATTGACAGCACGAAACATTAACCCTCTGCCCCCACGATATGGGGCAACGATAGCATTATTTGAATAGAAAACTTTTGCAGTCGGGCGCGAAAATCTGCCCCAAAGCAAACTTGTTGATAGTGCAAATGATAGTAAGCCGATCGCAGATTCCATTGCTGCGACAGCACTTGACCAGAAACCGACGGGGCTCATTCTGCCATAGCCGACAGTTGTTAAGGTCTGAGAGCTAAAGAAAAACGATTCCCAAAATTTATCGACAGTAGAATTGCCGATCATGCCTGCAAGATGCTCAGTGCCGAGCAAATAATAAATCGAACCAAAAATAAAATTAATAAGAATAAATCCGAGAATGATTATCCCAAAGAATTTCCACCAGCCAAGAGCGATCAGAGTGTGATAGGCATCGGCGAGAGAAAATTTTCTATCACCCCGACGCCTGACATTGAATGAGCCATCCGGATTGACAAGGCGCTGATGACGATCACTTGCCTTAGTGCCAAAGCCAAGTTCAGGAGAAAGTACCAGACTTTTTTTAGATCGTTGAGTAGTATTATCAGCCGGCATTTTCGACAAATTTTAGTGACGCTGAATTTATACAATAGCGAAGCCCCGTAGGTTCAGGACCATCGTCGAAAACATGACCAAGATGAGCTCCGCAATTTGCGCACGTGATCTCGGTGCGCTGCATGAAAAAAGTATTATCGACAGATTCTTTGAGCACCACATCTTTAGTTGGTTGATAAAAACTCGGCCAGCCGCAACCGGAATCGAATTTTGTCTCTGATGCAAACAGCGGCGTATCACAGACGATGCAATGATACATGCCTTTTGCATGATTATCCCAATATTCGCCGGTAAAAGCGCGCTCAGTACCTTTTTCCTGGGTGACATGGTATTGCTCAGGTGTAAGGCGATTACGGAGATCTTCTTTGGAAATAGGTATATCCATATAATGTAGCAAAAAAAAGAGGAGAGTAAAAAACTCTCCTCCTGATAACTTCGAAAACGTAGAAAAAGTTAGCTCTTAGAAACCTGCCCAATGATATGCTATGACGGTACCGTTTGGATCAACCGTAAAACTCCGTTCGGCTTTTGTTTGACGACGGATCGGACGTGACATATGCATATAGCCCCAGGAATCATACCATGCATATCCGGGCGAACTGGAATTGTGCGTATAAATATAGCTTAACTCGCGCGAGCCATCCATTGTTTTATAGCTTTTGCTTGGAGCCCCCCATTTTGCAACAAGTTCAGTTTCGGTTTTGCCAACCCAGCTTTTCATACCTTTATCGATTTCTTCGCGTCGCTCTTCTTCGGAGGGTCCGCAGCTGCTAATGACAAATGCCAGAAAAATAACAGCAAGGGAAAAATATGTTTTCTTCATCTTCATTTTTTATGAATTACTTCCATATGATAGACGTAAAATAGTGAAGAAATGTTTAATAAATCTTGATGAGAAATATTTCATTTATCTAACCACTTCAAGCAATATCTCTGCGATATCTTTCACCCGCACAGTATCAGCCTGTTCCTTGGTTTTTACTCCGTCAGTCATCATCGTCATACAGAAAGGACAGGCCGATGCGATTGTCTTTGCATCGGTTGCAAGTGCTTCTTCAGTGCGTTCGATGTTTATACGCTTGCCCTGCGTTTCTTCCATCCACATCTGCCCGCCGCCTGCGCCGCAGCATAGCCCTTTGGATTTGCTGCGATCCATCTCGATGATCTCAAGTCCCGGAATGGATTCAAGCGTTGCACGCGGTGCATCGTAAATTCCGTTCGATCTTCCAAGATAGCAGGAATCATGATATGTTACGCGTTCTTCAAGTTCTTTGGTAATGACAAGGCTGCCATTTGCAAGAAGCTCATTCACATATTCAGTATGATGAACGATGTCGTAATTTCCGCCAAAATCACCCCATTCATTTTTGATCGCATTGAAGCAATGCGGACACGTCGTAACGATCTTCTTAATATTATACTTATTTAGTGTCTCAACATTTTCTTTTATCAAGGTTTGTGCAAGATATTCATTGCCCATTCTGCGCGCCGGATCTCCGGTGCACTTTTCTTCAGTGCCAAGAATTTTGAAATTGATCTTTGCAATTTGCATTAACTCAGCAAATGCTTTTGTAATGGATTTCGCACGAGCATCGAATGAACCTGCACAGCCCACCCAGAAAAGGATCATATCTTCTTTCTCAGGTTTTGCTGCGTATTGCTCCATTGTCTCAATGCCCATTCCATAAGACCAATCGGCACGTTCACTCGGGCTGAAAGCCCATGGTGAATAATTATTTTCCATTGAGCTGAATGCCGATTGTAATTCCGGCGGGAAATTTGCCTCCATCATCACGAGGTTTCGGCGCAAGTCAACGATCTCATCAACATGCTCGATCATTACGGGGCATTCTGTCATACAAGCCTGACATGTTGTGCATTGCCAAAGCATTTCTTGCGGAATGTAATCACCGATGAAGGTTTTACTTGATACATCTTCCTGCGTAAGATTTGGTTTTACACCAAGCAATGTGCCGGGAGTTGAGAGTTGAGAACTGAGTACTGAGGGCTGAGTATTTTTTCCTTCGATCGCATCTTCCCATGAAGCAAATCCGTACGCACCCTGAGCGATCTGATACGGAGCCTTATCAACCATTCTCTGGCGAGTAGCAATAATGATCCATCGCGGATCAAGAACTTTGCCGGTGATATTCGCAGGACATACCGATGTGCACCTACCGCAATGCGTACAGGTATCACCGTCAAGCAACTGCTTCCATGTCAGGTCTTCAATATCTTTTGCGCCGTATTGCGTTAAGGTTTCATCTTCGAAGTTGATCGGCTTCAGATAATTTTTCTTTTTCAGATCGGAAAGATAGACATTCGGTACGCTTGTGATAACATGCAGATGCTTCGAGTATGGCAGATAATTCATAAAGCCAAGCACACCAATAATATGCAGCCACCAAAAGCCTTCATACCATGCAAGAGTTTTATTGCAATTGCACATGAAGCCTGCAAAAAAACTTGCAAGCGGACGAACTTCATTCGGATAGATACCGCCTGTCGCAATACGCGTCGCATTGGTAATAAGCAGTGCAACGACGATCACGGCAATTGTATAAAGCACAAGCTGAGCATCCATGCGCTCATGCTTGTCACCTTGCAAGCGTTTGATCTTGGTGATAAACCTACGCCAGAGTGCAATAACAACTGAGACAATGATCAAGCCGATAAAAACATCCTGCGATACCGTAATAACAGAGTATAAACCGCCCAAGAATGAAAGCGAGAAACGACCAAGTAATCCTTCCCCAATTGATTCTATCACCGCAAAAAGCAGCACCATAAAGCCCCAGAAGATAAAGGCATGGATAGGTCCTGCAATTGGATCGCGCATGATCTTCGATTGCCCGATAGCAATAACGAATGTGCGGTAGAGCCGCTCCGGGATATTATCGAAGCGATTGGTCCATTTTCCGACGCGCAGAAAATCCAGCAGCCTGCGGCTATTATAGATGATACCGCCAAAAGCGATAAGAAGAACGATGATGAATATTCCGGTTTTAAGTGTCATAGTGCAAAAATACGGAATTTAACAGAATTTTAAATATAAGTTGTATCTTTGGCATGTCTAAAGCGTTATCCGTGATATGAGACATATATTTGTTATTGCAATTGTTTCACTTTTATTAATACTAACGAAAGAAGTTTCTGCGCAGTGGATTCAAACCGATGGGCCATATGCAGTGACTGTTGAATGCTTGACAGCAAGCAGGTCGAATCTTTTAGCAGGGACTAATCTCGGAGTTTATCTCTCTACGGACAAAGGGGAAAATTGGTCTAAGGTCAATACCTACACACCTAATCCCAACAATCATCTTCCATCTGTTACAATCAATGCTATTGTCTCAATAGATACTATTATTTTTGCCGGTACTGATGGAAAAGGTGTTTACCGTTCTATTGATAGTGGCAATACCTGGACGAAAGTTAATGTGGGATTGAAAAATACTTATATTTGGAAACTTTCAATTATTGACTCCACTGTTTTTGCTTTGCCGCAAGGCAAAGGTATTTACCGCACTACTGACTACGGTGAAAACTGGATAGAATCAGATTCCGGTTTAACAAATACTCGTGTCTTTACTATTTTCCGAAACGGTGCTAATCTCTTTGCAGGGACTGATAGTGGTCTCTTCGTCTCTTCAGATAGCGGGAGAAAATGGACATTAACAACAAGTAATATCAAAACAACAGCGATCACTTGTTCTGCGACAAGTGGAAGGAATATATATTTGGGTACTTATACAGGCGTCTATCGTTCGGCAGATAGCGGTGCAAATTGGGTACAAGTTAATAATGGTTTGACTAATATTTATATTCAAGCTTTGATAGCAAAAGGTACTAATCTTTTTGCTGGTTCAACAAATGGGATTTTTCTTTCGACCGATGGCGGCGTAAATTGGACCGAAGATGATGATAGAGGATTGCTATACTCTCGTGTTACTGCATTTGCAGAAATTGATACAGATGTTTTTGTATCTGCCGGTTATGCTGTCTTTCACGCACAAAACTCAGGGCAAAGTTGGTTGATGGCTAATCGTGGACTTTCATTCGCCAATTCAATGAAATTTGTCGAAAGCCGCTCTGATTTTTTTACATATGGTCAAGGCGGTGTGTACCATTTACTAAATAATGATAAATGGGATCAACAGTTGGAAGTAACTGACTATATTACTGACTTAGCGATCGAAGATAATATTTATCTTGCCAGTGGCGGTTTCACTGACGGAGGTTTCGGTAATTTGTATCTCTCACTAGATAGTGGCAGAAACTGGTTGAAGAGAATAAACTTTGGAAATTCACTTATCCAATCCGTTGCTATTATTGATTCTATTTTTTTTGCGGCAACAGATCGCGGAATCATCTACCGCTCATTAAATAGGTGGGTCACTTGGGATTCAATTGATTTAGGCCCCGCATTCAAGACGCTGTTTGTAAAAGGAAAAACTCTTTTTGTGGGTACAGATGATGCTCAAACTTATCGCTCGACCGATTTTGGATTGAGCTGGCAAACAATTAATATTGGTTTGACGACTAAAGCCGTAAATACTTTTGCTAGTTATGGTTCTGAAATTCTTGTAGGAACAGGTGATGGAATTTACATATCCAGCACTGATGGTGATTCCTGGATAAGACTTGATCCTGGTTTTAAGGATACAAATATAATGTATCTTGCAGTTAATGGATCAAATATTTATGCTTCGCTCTCATCGACAGATATTTTTCAATCAACTAATAAGGGTCTAACTTGGACTCAGCGGAATGATGGCTTGCCAGTCAATAATATTGGGGCTATCGCAACCCATAACTCAAATCTTTACGCAGCGTTGAATTTTGGCGGCATTTGGCGCCGTCAGCTTTCGGATTTTGCTGGTCTAAGTAAGCAGATTTCAACTGAAAACAATGAATTAGTTATTTATCCTAACTATCCGAACCCATTCTCATCGCAAACAACGATTTCTTTCTCAACCAATAAAAGCGAATTTATAGACGTAAAAATATTTGATCTTCTTGGCAAAGAAATTGCGCATCTCTATTCTGGTGTGCTTGATGCAGGTAATCATTCATTTCAATGGAATTCTGCTAACCTAACCCTTGGTATTTATACTTGTAACGTTAGGGCAACAGATGGATCAAATGCTGAGCAGTTAATTATTGTGAAGTAAAATATAATTCTTTTTCCTACGTTTTCTCTATATTTTTCTAACAAAAGGAATCTGTTCAACCACTAATATCGTACAATACAATAAGATAAACAATTTATAAAACACTTATGAGCATCTTCAAAAAGAAAAAATCGAATACCGGTAAGATCGTTGCTGCTTCTGTCGGAGCAGTAGCAGCAGGTGCAGCAGCACTTTATTCAACAAAAAAAGGAAAAAAAAATAATCAAGGAGGCATCGGATGGGGTTACGTCGCTTCTGAAATCAACAAATAAATTAAAGAAGACAATAAAGAGCACCGCAAAACCGGTGAAAAAAACTGCCGCTAAAACGGTGAAGTCAGCAGCGAAAACAATCAGAGCAAAGAAATAATAAAGGTAAAATGAGGAGGCAGCCATATATGAATGGCTGCTTAAAACTCCAGCACCTTCTCGATCACTTTCGCAATTTCATCTGCTCCCGG